>Ga0265293_10000344_pt1 | contig 112637 bp, 85 predicted proteins | sample Munlanlewell138R_FD_192505 | JGI IMG/M metagenome (GOLD analysis project Ga0265293, IMG submission 192505) | Leachate microbial communities from a municipal landfill in Southern Ontario, Canada - Leachate well 138R | ecosystem: Engineered > Solid waste > Landfill > Unclassified | place... | reverse complement strand
AAGGGATTATGCGGGAGAGCAAGGATTATTGAAAGGGATTATTGTGGCAAGATAGTGTTTTTGCTGTAGCAAAGCCACACGAGAGGACTCGTGCGGCAGCGGGGGAAGAGCAGCTACGGCTTCCTCACCCCCACCGCCACCACCCGCGATGCGGCGCACGAGCTGGGCCATGGCGTTTTCAACCTGCGCCACACGTTTAGTACAAATAATATGGTAAATTTGCCCGAGGGCACCACCCAAAACCTCATGGACTATTCAGCTGGAACTGAATTATTCAAGTACCAGTGGGATTTTATACACAATCCGGAAGGGGGGTGGTTTGTGTGGGAGGACAGTGAGGAGGGGGCGATGGGAGTAAAAACAAATCTGACATACTCCCAGTTTGTTAAACATAATATCTTGAATAATATTTCTTTGGGTAGAGACCCTTATTTACTAGGATTGGCATCGGCCCCTGGTGAACATATAACAGAAGTAGAAAGCGCAATGGAGAAGGGGAAGTTGTCTGCATCTGTAAATTTCAAAAAAGATGGAAAGTTCTCGATAGAGACCAAAATTGCTGTGGAAAATTTTCAAAAACAATTAAACTATGAAAGGTCAAATGGTATAATTGACCAAACTACTTTAATAGATATAGATAAATACATGGTGTCATATGAAAAAGGGAATTCTCAAGACGACATTTTTATTGAGCTAAGGGGAGAAACTCCAACTAGGGAGCAGAGAATTATTAACGAGCTTAACAATTACTTCGAGAGCAATATGGCGATACAGAGCAAAAAGATATAATGACTGCCTTGAAACCAATATCCTTTCCTAAGTCTTTCACTGTCTTGTTTTCTAAGCCAAAAAGTTAAATCGGGATATTTCTCCTCCTTGAGTTTAAGGAGATGGTTTAGGATTTTGTCGCTCCAATTTATTATTAGTTCTTCTTGTGTCATTTTTTATGTTTTATTCTCTGATTCGGAGTCGTCTTCACAATGACCGCCAACTCTCAAATAGGTATATCAAAAGACAAAACAAGTTACAAAGAATTACAATTAATTTCACTATTGTCCGGGAAAAACATTGTTTTATATTATAGATTCTTCGCTTCACTATGTTCCGCTATGAATGACAGGTTGTTGGGAGGAATATATTCCTTTTTAACCGGAGACCAATGATTTAATTTATAAAAGTTCCTTTAAGGAGTTAATAATGTAGGAAAAAGAAGGAGGCAATAATTGCCTCCCCCAAAGTAATTTACTGCTGATTATATTAACCCCTTCGCGTGCTTTTGTGCAATAATCTTAAGCATATCATCAGTCATAGTCTCTAAGTTCCATTTGGGGCTCCATCCCCACTCTTCGCGTGCGCAGCTATCGTCCATATAGTTAGGCCAGCTTTCAGCAATTGATTTTTTTACAGGGTCAACATCGTAGTTCATAGTAAACTCGGGAATACGTTTCTTAATAGCCTCCATAATTTGCGATGGCTCAAAGCTCATTGCCGATACGTTAAAACTATTTCTATGCTTTAGCTTGCTGGGATTAGCTTCCATTAAATTAACGCAAGCATTTAGCGCATCGGGCATATACATCATATCAAGGTAGGTTCCCTTAGGAAGTGGACAGGTAAAACTCTTATCTTTTATGGCACCGTAATAAATTTCAACAGCATAATCGGTTGTGCCACCACCAGGCAGGGTTACATTCGATATAATGCCTGGAAAGCGTACGCTGCGAGTGTCAACACCAAAACGCTGGTGGTAGTAATCGCTAAGCAGCTCACCCGAAACCTTACACACACCATAAATAGTAGTAGGACGCATTATAGTGTCCTGTGGAGTATTGTCCATAGGGGTTGATGGCCCAAATGCACCAATTGAGCTGGGCGTAAATACTGCATACTTATTCTCGAGGGCAATGTCTAAAGAGTTAAGCAGTGCGCCCATATTAATTTTCCACGCAAGCTGCGGATTTTTTTCACCTGTAGCCGAAAGCAACGCCACCATATTAAAAATTGCATCAACCTTATGCTTTTTTGCAACCTCGGCAAAGGCTTTCGCATCGAGCACATCAAACTCTTCAAGAGGGCCCGCCTCGCCAAGCTGCTTACATCTACCTGTGTTAATATCGGAGGCAACTACGTTACTATCGCCATAAATTTTACGCAAATGGGGAATCAATTCAGAGCCAATCTGCCCTCCAGCGCCAACTACTAATATTTTTTTCATCGAAATATAATTTAAGCAAATCAAACACTTGATTATAAACGTATCAACATTTTTTGGATTAAAGGACAAAAGTATATTATTCCTGTAATTGTAACAAGATAAATGTCATTTCTCATCTAAATATTCTTTAGGTAAAGAGAGTGGTCGCTTTAGTCTTACTATACTAAAAACAGGCTTTTAACATAATTTTCGACTATTAATCAAATTTAGTCGAAAGTTTGCTTGTATTATAAAAATACTGCTGTACCTTTGTACTGTTTTACTAAAATAGTCGAATGTACAGTATGGAAAACAAAACAAGGAATCACGACGATATGCGCAACACCATTATTAATAGTGCATCGGATGTTTTTGAAAAATTTGGATTTAAAAAAACTACCGTAGACGATATTGCGCAGGCCCTACGCAAAGGCAAAAGTTCTATTTACTACTACTTTAAAAGTAAGGAGGACATATTTAAAGCCGTTGTTGAAAAGGAAGCCGATGCCCATAGGGTAAAGATTGAAGCGATAGTAGCAAGCGATCAGAACGCAATTGAGAAGATAAAAAGCTACGTTAAAACCCGTATGCAAGCCATTAAGGTTATGGCAAATTACTATACCCTTATCCGAAACAACGACATTAGCAATCTGGACCTAATAGAGAAGCTAAGAGCAAAATACGACACCGAGGAGCTCGTTGTTATTAAATCGCTTTTAAAAGAAGGGATGGATAACGGCCTATTTAAAATAAAAGATATTGAACTTTCGGCAATTGCTCTTTTTACCGCAATGAAAGGGCTCGAATTTCCGCTTTTTATTGATAGCCCAAAAGCCGATAAGCTGGATAAAATACTAGACGATATGCTCGATATTCTTTTCTACGGACTTGTAATCAGAAATGAATAAGCCAATGAAACGATTACTTTATTCTGTCATTATAATGGCAGGGATTGGTTTTAACGGTTTTGCTCAACAAAGCCTATCGCTAGCCGACTGCAAAAGTTTGGCGCTTGAACAAAACTTTAAAATCAGAATTGCAAAGGAAGACCTTGGCACAAGCGAGGCACTTTCGCTCTCGGCTCGTACAAACTTCTTCCCAAACATTAGCGCCAACGGGCTCTATAATCGTTCTAACAGAAAGCTGAGCCTTCTTAGCGGCGATGCACTATTACCCGTAGTGCCGTTCAGCTCAATTAATCCCGAAACAGGGCAGTTTGACCCAAACCTCGACCCTGCAAATACATTTGTATTTAATCCCATTAGCGGTGGTATGCTTCACGATAAGGACGGAAATCCAGTATTCCAAAATTATACTTGGCTCCCCCAAAATCAATTTGAAATTGGGAACAAAAACCTATTTATGGCAGGAGTAAACCTTACCCAGCCAATATATATGGGAGGTAAAATTCGTGAACTATACCGAGTAAGTAAGTTGAACAGTAAAATATCAGAGTTAAAACTCACACAGGAGCAAAACGAGCTAATGTATAGTGTTGAGGAGAACTACTGGAGGGTCATTTCTGTACAGGAAAAAACAAAAATGCTTGAAAACTACATTAATCTACTCTCAAAACTTAAAACTGACCTTGAGGAGCTGTATAACGAGGGTATTATTCTTAAAAATGATATTCTGAGGGTTAATGTAAAAACAAACGAAGCGCAGCTAAACCTATTTAAGGCAACCAATGGGCTAAAACTTTCGCAAATGGCATTATGCCAACTTATTGGAATGCCCTTTGAAACGGAAATACTTTTGGCAGATACCCTTGGAGGCATATCGCTGGAACTGCCAGAAACCTACCTTTTGGATAGCGCTCTAGTAAACAGACCAGAATTTGAAATGCTAAACCAGGCAACTGGTATTGCCCAAGCTGGTGTTAATATAATGAGGTCGAGGTACCTTCCAAATATTGGACTTACAGCAGGTTACTCATTTCTAAACCCAAACCCATACAACGGTTTTTCCAATGAGTTTGGTGGCGATTGGAATGTGGGTATTGCCATTAACATACCCATTTTTCATTGGAATGATAGGGCACATACTATGCGAGCGGCGCTTCACGAACAGAAGAAAGTTGAATTACAGCTGGACGAAGCTCGTGAACTAATATCGTTACAGCTAAAGCAAGCGCAGTTCCAGGTAGCTGAGAACCAAAAAAAGATAGTAATGGCCACCACGAACCTAGAATTAGCCAATGAGAACCTAAGGATTACGCAAAATTCATTTACCGAGGGTATGGTTAAAACCACCGATGTGCTTGAAGCGCAAGCGCTGTGGTTCGATGCGTACAGCAACTTAATTGATGCCCAAATGGAAAACCAGCTAAGCATAGTAAACTTGAAAAAAGTAATGGGTAAACCCGATTATAACTAAAATAGAACGAGAAATGAACAGAAAATATATGGCGTTAATGCTAGCTTTGGCGCTTTTCGGCTGTAAAACCAATAAACCATCAGAGGAGTTGGTGCAAGCTGAAATACCTGTTGTAAAAACAGCAAGGGTAAGCGAGAAGCCTTTCGCCCCGAAGTTAACGTACTCAGCAACTGTATTTGCCAATCGCGAATCGAATTTAGGTGCTGTTTTACCTGGTAAGGTTGAGCGTATTTGCTTTGCCGAAGGTGATAGGGTAAAGAAGGGCGACCTTATAGTGGAACTTTCTGACGAGCTACTTACACAAGCTTTAGTAGAAAACCAAGCGTTACGCAAAGACTACGAAAGGCTTAAGCGGCTTAGGGAGAAGGAAAGTGTTAGCCAAATGGAGTACGACCACCTTAAAGCCAAACTCGAAGCATCTGATGCAAAAACGGATATGATAAGGAAGAACACTCGTGTTTATGCTCCTTTTTCGGGTACTATTGTTGAACGTATGATGGAAGAGGGAGAGGTTTACTTTATTAATCCTGGTCTCGACCCTGGTTACTCAATGCGCTCGGGCATTGTTAGGCTTATGCAGCTAAATCCTGTAAAAATAGAATTTGAGGTTAACGAGAAAGAGCTAGCAAAAGTAGTTCCTGGACTACAAACCGAAATTTCGTTTGATGCCTTCCCGCAAAAAAACTATCAGGGCACAATACACAACGTAAAGCCAATGCTCTCAACGCTTACCCGAACGGCAAAAGTTCAAATTATTCTCGAAAACAATTCGGGCGAACTAAAACCTGGAATGTTCGGGCGGGTTTCAGTTATTCTGCCTAACCAGCCATCGGTTTTTGTGCCGCTAAGTGCCATAACTCGATTAGCCGGAACAGGCGAAGAGTTTGTGTACGTTGTTGAGGACAATACCGCCAAACGGGTTGTTATAAATCAAATTCAAATATTTGGTAATAATGTTGCTGTAACAGGAGTTAAACCAGGACAAATGGTTATTGTTGAGGGTAAGGCAAAGGTGCAGGATGGCAGTAAGGTTGATGTTAAATAGTCTTTGCAAGAAAACGCCAAAAACTTCGAAAGCCTTGTCTTTGACGTTTTCTTATCAAAGACATAAAATCTGGAGTTTTATTGCTGACACTAAATAATGCACAATCCGATAGTAACATCATCTATTTAAAGATTTTAAAATATTAACAACTAGGAAAACGTACGAAAATGAATTTGCCCCGCACATCAGTTTACAGGCCAGTAGCCATAGCAATGCTGTTTATGGCTGTCCTCCTTTTTGGTTTAGTATCGCTCACAAGGCTTCCTTTAGATGTGATGCCCGAAATGGAATTACCCTCACTTACCGTAATTACCATTTACCCTGGTGCATCGGCAATTGAGGTAGAGCAGCAGGTAACGCGCCTGCTAGAGAGTGTGTTGGGAGGAACCGAGAACCTAAAAGAGATTAGCTCTCAATCCAAAGAAAACGCATCTTTTATCTCGCTCCAGTTCGAGTGGGGTTCCGATATTAGCGAATCGGCAGCCAATGCCCGCGACCTTGTTGAACTGGCAAAAAACAGGCTCCCAAGTAATGCGTACAATCCCGTAATATATAAAATTAACTCATCGCTACTGCCTGTGCTGGTTTACGGCATTTCGGCCAACGACAGCTATAATGGCCTCGAAAAAATAATAAACGACCAAATTGCAGCACCGCTCCGAAAAATTCCGGGTGTGGGAACAGTTATGGTGCTGGCTACTCCCAAAAGGGAAATTAAGGTTGATGTTGACCCTCAGAAACTAGCTGCATACAAAATTACCATTAGCCAAATTGAGGCAATACTTAATGCAGAGAACATAACCATTCCAGGTGGAAACATTCGGGTGGGGAACAACGATTTTGCCATTCGAATCCCTGGCGATATTCAGGATGCCAGCGAGCTGGGTAACTTGGCGCTAGTTAGTTTCAACAATAGGGTAATAAGGCTAAAAGATGTGGCCACCATTACCGATGGGTTTAAACAGCTCGATGAGCACTCGCGAACAGGTAATGGTGCAGGTGTGGGGCTAATGGTTCAGCGTCAGTCGGGTGCTAATACCCTTGAAGTAGTAAGAGCTGTAAAACAAAAAATAGACGAAATATTACCAACATTACCCCCCGATATTGCAATTGGCGAAATTATGGACTCGGGCGAGCTAATCACCGAAAGTATTAGCAATCTAACCCAATCATTTTGGTATGCGCTCATCTTCGTGGTGATTGTTGTTTTTGCCTTCCTCAGAGAATGGCGATTAAGCCTAATCGTGTTCCTTACCATTCCTTTTTCGCTCATAACGGCTTTTATCGTTATTTATATGCTTGGTTGGACCATAAATATATTTAGCCTAATGTCGCTTATCATTGCAATGGGTATGGTGGTAGACAACTCAATTGTGGTTCTCGAAAATATCACACAGCATATCGACAAGGGTTCGAGGCCTTTACAAGCAGCCATATTTGGTGCAAACGAAATGGCGCCTGCCATTACCGCATCAACACTTACCACCCTTATGGTGTTTGTTCCTATGATTTTTATGGGCGGAATAGTGGGTATAATGTTTAAACAGCTTGCCATAATTACATCGGTAACAATGATAGCCTCACTGGTTACAGCGTTAACCCTTACTCCAATGGTATCGTCGAAATTGCTAAAGGGGAAGAAAAAGGGCGAGGAAAGGAAAAGGTACCTTTTGTATCGATATAGCGAAAAGATGTTCCTTTACCTTGAGAAAATTTACAAAAACACATTGGGCTGGGCCGTGTTTCACAAAACCACCACCCTAGTTATTGTTGGAGTAGTTCTTGGGGTAAGCCTATGGGTGGGTAAAGGGCTTGGAACCGACTATATACCAGAGTTTGATGCTGGAGATATAATTGCCACCATTGAAATTGATATAAGTGCAACATCTACAAAATCGGATAGTATTTCGAAGGTTGTGATGGATATTTTCGAGCGAGAAGTTCCAGAAATGCGACACGGCAGCTTGGCATCCATTTCGGGTCAGTCGGAAAATGGGATGCTAACATCGGTTGGATTTAGGGAGGGAAAAAACATTACCACCGTGCTGTGCCACCTTTCGCGTCCCGAAGAGCGTAAGCGAACTGCCAAGCAAATTGCCAGCGATTTACGTGCTGAAATTGCCCAGATACCCGAAATTGAAAACTTCAATATCGTTGGAGGAAGCATCATATCGCAAGCGGTTACGGGTAATGTTAAACCCATTGAGTTTAATATTACGGGTTCAAACTACGATATACTAAACAGTTATGCCGATACCCTAACACACAAACTTTTACAGTCGCAAATGTTTACCGATGTGGTAAATACCGTTGACAAGGGTAAAATGGAGGTTCAGGTTAAAATTGATAGAAACAAAGCAACAGCGCTGGCCCTAAATACGGGAATGATTGGCATTCAGGTTCGTCAGAGTATTTTCGGAGTGGAGGCTGGCGGAATTAAGGAGGAGGGAGATAACTTCTCAATTGTGGTGCGCTATGGTTCCGACTACAGAAATAATATTGAGGATATTAAAAATATAACCCTTACCAACCTAATGGGTAAGCAAATTCCGCTCTCGGCAGTTGCCGACATTGAGTTGGCTATTGGTGCGCTGCAAATAGACCGATTTGCACAGGAGCGTATTGTTAAGGTAATGGCCGAACTCAATGGTGTTTCATTGGGCGAAGGGCAGCAAGAAGCGCAAAAAATTCTATCTACTATTGACGTTCCTTCGGGAATTGACATAATTCTGTCGGGTCAAACCAAAGAGCAAGGTCAGTCGTTTGCCGATTTGTACCTAATATTCTTTCTTGGTATTGCGCTGGTTTATATGGTAATGGCTGGGCAGTTCGAATCGTTCCGCGACCCATTTATTATTATGTTCGCCGTTCCGCTCACCTTTATTGGAGTTATTTGGGCGTTTAAAATTACGGGCATAACCCTAAGCGTAACTACGTTTGTTGGCGTTATTATGCTTCTGGGCATTGTGGTAAACAATGGCATTGTACTGGTCGATTATACAAACCTTCTTCGTAAGCGGGGCTTAAAACTTTACGATGCAATACAGGAAGCAGGCCAAAGCCGATTGCGCCCAGTTCTTATGACCAGCCTCACTACTATGCTAGGAATGATGCCAATGGCACTTAGCAAGGGTATGGGTGCCGAGGTTTACCAACCTTTGGGTATAACAATGATTGGAGGTCTACTGGCATCAACCCTAATTACATTGCTTGTGGTTCCAACCGTGTACGCAGTTTTACACGGCAGAGGCACAAAGGGTAAGGAGTAAAATTTACGCTCCCTAATGCCCCAAATCATTCATTTTGATATTAATATGCTAAAACAATGAAAATAGTTTACTGTACCTGCAATGTTAGCGTTTTAGAATCATTGCAAGAGCTAATGAATAGTCTAGAAATTAAAAGCTATCAGATTATAGATAGGGTGCTGGCAAAAAATATGCTGGGCGATAACAGGTTCGATACGGCTGTTTGGCCCAGCTACAACTCCTCACTTATTATGCAAATTACCGACGACCAAAAAGCCGCACAAGTTATGAACGCCATTCGGCAATTAAATAAAAAAGCTTTTAACCAAAACGAGCTCGTTATAGCCGCAATGTGGCCTGTTGATGATTTTTGCTTCGACTAGAAAATTTAGCTGTTTCCAAAAGCTAAAAAATTAAAACATTTACCCCAATGCAACTGTTTAGTATAGTTGCAGGGTATACCTTACATTGTTAAGTCCTAAAATATCTATACCTTTGCATCAAATTATATTATATAGTACAAAGTATTAGCACGTTCTTTAGCCATTCAAAAAAAATAAAAATATATGACAAATTCAAAAGAATTAAAAAGGATAGGAGTTTTTTACGATGGCAACTATTTTTTACACGTAAGTAACTATTACAACTACTTTCACTCTCGTCGTAAACGCTTAAACATTGCAGGTTTACACAGTTTTATTCGCAATTTGGTGGCCAAGGAAGAAGAGGTATCCGCAAGGTTTTGCCAAGTTATTGAGGCGCACTATTTTAGAGGTCGTATCAGTGCTCAGGAGGCTAGCCAGCGCGGAAACCAACTATACAACGACAGAGTTTTCGACGATATTTTAATGTCCGAAGGAGTGGTAACGCACTACCTACCCGTTCGAAACCGCAGCGGAAAGAAAGAGGAGAAAGGCATTGATGTTTGGTTGGCTCTCGAAGCCTTTGAGCAAACATTCTACAAACGATTTAACGTGGTTGTACTTATCACCTCCGATGGCGACTATGTTCCGCTTATTAGAAAACTAAACTCGCTGGGCACTAAGGTTATGGTACTTAGTTGGGACTTTGAATACACCGACGATATGGGGCGCGATGTGGTTACGCGTACATCGCAAGATTTAATTCAAGAGGTTACCTACCCCATTGCAATGCACGAACTTATTAACAATGGCTTAAGCACAAATAACTCGTTAATTACCAACCTGTTCGACCTACCAGAATATTCGCAACCCAAACGCGTAACCAGCATCGACCAAGAGGACGAACTGCACGAAGGCAGCGCTATGAATATGAATAATGGGTACGGTTTTATACAGTTCCCGCCAAACAACCTGTTTTTTCACTATCAGGATGTGGTTGAGGGCGACTTTAACGATATAAACAATGGCGATATGGTTCAGTTTACCATTGAAACCAACGAGCGTGGACAAGAGGTGGCAAAAAATGTTCGTAAAACGGAACAAACTGAATCCGAACCAAACGACCCAAATTTATACTAAAACTCAATAAATAGTAAGCAAAATCAGAAAGCAATGCAGAATATACTTATAACAGGTGGTGCAGGTTTTATTGGCTCGCATTTAGTTCGACTATTCGTAACAAAATATCCCAAAACAAACATCATAAATATGGATTGCCTAACCTATGCTGGCAATTTAAATAATTTAAAAGATGTTGAGAACCAGCCAAACTACCGCTTCGTAAAGGCTGATATTTGTGATGAGCAGGCAGTAAACCAAGTTTTTTCAGATTTTAAAATTGATGGCGTAATTCATCTGGCCGCCGAATCGCACGTAGACAGGTCTATTACCGACCCAATGAGCTTTATTAAAACCAATATTGAGGGAACCGTGGTTCTTCTGAATGCCGCCCGAAAATACTGGGGAAAAGATTTTAAAGATAAACTCTTTTACCACGTATCAACCGATGAGGTTTATGGCAGCCTAGGCGACGAGGGTCTGTTTACCGAAACCACACCCTACGACCCACGTAGCCCCTACTCGGCATCAAAAGCCAGCTCCGATTTTCTGGTTCGTGCGTACCATCACACCTATAATTTCCCCATCGTTATTTCGAACTGCTCAAACAACTATGGCTCTCACCAGTTTCCCGAGAAGCTTATACCGCTAATTATTAGCAATATTAAACAAAACAAAGCCCTACCCATTTACGGTAAAGGGTTAAACGTGCGCGATTGGCTTTATGTTGAAGACCACGCAGCAGCAATCGACACTATTTTTCATAACGGAAAAATAGGCGAAACCTACAACATTGGTGGCAATAACGAGTGGAAAAACATCGACCTAGTAAAACTTCTGTGCCGCATTGTGGACGAAAAACTGGGTCGAAGCACTGGCGAATCGGAAAAACTAATAACCTACGTAACCGACCGAGCTGGGCACGACCTTAGGTACGCTATCGACTCAAGTAAAATTACAAACGAGTTGGGCTGGAGCCCTCAGGTTTCATTCGAGGAGGGTCTGGAGAAAACCGTTAGCTGGTACCTAGCCAACTCGCAATGGATATCCGAAATCATTTCGGGTGAATACGCCAACTACTATAAGCAGCAGTACGAAAACAGGTAGTCCTTGCAAGGGTTTTCATACTGACACTGAGTAGGCAGCACAAAAAAAGGGCAAAAAATATTCTTTCCCACCACGGGTAAAAATATTTTTCGGCCCCTTTTTATTTCAACGGCAAAAAGCGGTACGCTATCCCTTTACGTCGTAGAAACACCGTTTTGGCGACTCCACCAAACCCTCGGCTACCAACGTTTTGATGCTCTTATCCACATCTTTCTTCTCAATACCAGCCAGCTCGGCAATCTCGCCAGCCTTCATTGGCTTACCAGCCTTTTTAATAGTTTCTAACACCTTGCCTTTCAATTCCATAGCACAACTTATTATTAATTAGTCAAATTTTTCTTTTCGCTACTAGCATAATTCGCAAACTAAGGATTAAACCAGAAAGCAACATTTTTGTTTAAAAGATGTTTAAAGGATGCGGTATGTTTTACACCCCGTCGAGCGAAACACGTTTTTTATGCTACAGTATATTCGTTTTAAATATTCAATTTTTTATTTAAAAAAACCTAATCTAATTTGCAATACAAGATTTTCTTCCAAAAAAAACTCACATTCTTCAAAAGTGGGTTTCGCAAATTTGGGTTTCACATTATTTGAAAATCCAAAAGGCTCTTTAGGAATTCCAAGCAAGTTACGGTTCATTTTACCATCAGCATTTTTATCGTGATATAACAAAAATGCGTATTCGCCTTTTGGTAAATCATCAATAATTATGGTTTCAGTAGTATTCTTAACAGCTATTATATAATTTTTAAAAGTAAGACCCTGTTTTAAAAAATTTTCGCTCGTGTTAAAAACACCAATTCTAATATCGCCTTCAAGGACTTCAATGTTTTCAATTTTAATAGTCAATTGAGGGTTTTCGTTGGTAACAAAACCCGCTAAAAACGAAAAGCATAAGAGTAAGATGTACATATTCCTGAATTTTAAGTATTATAATTTCAAGTAAAAAAAAGTGATTGAAACTGAATAGTAACTTACATAAGTCGAAAAGTTAGGTATAAAATATAATGCGTATTGGGCACTGTACTTTTATTTTTTTATCCCGTCAATAATCGACAATACAATTCTTACAAATATCCAGAATCCTACAAATGATAATCCAGCAACAAGAATCATTATTAATGTATCAACATTAAAATTAAAATAATAAGCAAATGGATAGCCACAAAGAGTTGGTGATAGTACTAATGAAAATACTATTCCAATTACTATTAAAAGTATTCTCATTCTTGCGTCAAGAGATTTTAAGCATCCCATAAATGAATTGTCTTTCATAATTATTAAATTTTAAAAGTTTCTACTATTTTAACATTTGTATCCTTTTCTGAAATTTCAGTTTTATTTTCGTTACTGATTTTGTCAGAATGATTTGACCCCTAAAAAACAAGAGTAATCTTTAATATGCTACTCTCCTTTTGTTTTTGCAAAAGGAAATCTTCTATTTCCCTTTTTAATAGTTCACATTACGAATGGTTCACTAAGTGAATAAAGATAGTATTAATCTAAACAAAATATGATAAAGTTTAGAAAAAAAAATGAATTTTGACATCCGACCTTATGAATGCTAACTTTTTAGTAAGAAGAGGCTTACGAGTATATACCATACCCTCAGCTTTTGCGTAATAAATTGTACCAAACAACACTAAAAACTAATAGTTGAGCTATACCGCTAAATATAATGCTCATAATTTTAGCGAATGGTATTTGATTTGTGCTTTTAAGATGCTATATTCGCTTACTGGGGAACAAATAAATTGCTTGGCAGCAAATGGCTAAAATACTTGTAGTTGACGACGATTCGAGCTTCTGCATAATGCTTAAAACCTTTCTTACAAAAAAAGGGCATAGCGTTTCTGAAGCTTTCTCGGCAGGAAAAGCACTTAAAGCTTTTGAGGCCGAAGTTTTTGATATTATACTAACCGATTATAGGCTTCCCGACGGTTCGGGGCTCGATATACTTAAACAGGTAAAATCGACGAATCCAGAAACGGGAGTTATCATTATGACTGGCTATGCCGATATTAAGATGGCCGTTAAAATGATGAAAATGGGTGCATTCGACTATGTTGCAAAGCCCATAAACCCCGACGAAATTATTCTTACCATTCAGAACCTTCTGGCACAAAAAAACGACTCTAGCGCATCAAAAGGAGTAAAAAAGCAGCCTAAAGATACCAACCCCAGCTTTATTCAGGGTACTAGCGATAACGCTTTGCTGGTTAAGCAGCACTATGAGCTGGTTGCTCCCACCAATTTATCGGTTATAATACAGGGCGATAGCGGAACGGGTAAAGAGTATGTTGCCCGCCGTATTCACGAGCATAGCCCTCGCAACACAAACCCCTTTGTTGCTGTTGATTGCGGCGCGCTATCAAAAGACCTTGCGCTTAGCGAATTTTTTGGCCACATAAAGGGCTCATTTACCAGCGCAATATCCGACAAAACAGGCCAGTTTGAAGTGGCCAACGGCGGAACACTATTCCTTGATGAGATTGGAAACCTCTCATACGAAGTGCAGGTTAACCTATTAAGAGCAATTCAGGAACGTAGAATTAAACCCATTGGCAGTAACCGCGAAATTAAGGTAGATGTGCGCATTATTGCTGCCTCGAACGACAACCTGAAGCAAGCCGTTAAGGAGGGAAAATTTCGCGAGGACCTTTACCATAGGCTAAACGAATTTTCAATTACTATTGCTCCCCTATGCGAGCGCACCAAAGACCTACCGCTGTTTGCCGAGCAATTCTTAAAACAGGCAAATGCCGAGCTAAACAAATCCATAAAAAGTTTTAGCCCCGAGGTTATGGACGTGTTTAACCAGTATTCGTGGCCAGGCAACGTTCGCGAGCTACGAAACGTAATTCGAAGGGCAGTTCTTATTGAGCAAGGCTCGTCAATTGGTGTTAAAAGCCTCCCACCAGAAATTGTTTCGAGTAAGCTGCGAAGCCAGAACCCTCTAATTGCCAGCAATAGTCAACCACCCGAAAACTTAAAAGACTTAAAGGAGATGGCCGAACGTGAGCTTATCCTCACAACCCTCGAAAAGGTTAGGTACAACAAAAGCAGAGCCGCCGAAATTCTAAATATCGACCGTAAAACGCTGTATAACAAAATGAAACAGTACGGGCTTCAGCTATAACCGCAGCAAACAGCCCCACTCGTAAAGCAATTTGCGCATTTTATGAATTTTTCGTGCTGTTACGTAGCGTATACAGCCATCTCAACAACTACTGAAATTTAGGCTGGAGAAAAGAATATGGACTATAGGGATAAAGTTTTTTTAGAAGTGGCCGAAAACCTAAGCTTCTCTAAAGCTGCCAACGAGCTATTCATAAGCCAACCTGCCGTTACTAAGCACATAAAAGAGCTGGAGAGCAACCTTAACAGCACCCTGTTTGAACGGAAAGGGAATAAGGTATATTTAACAAAAGCAGGAAAAACAACCTACGGTTATCTAAAAAAGATAGCGCAACAATACGAAGAACTTGAGTTTGAACTGGGTAGAATGAATGATACCTTTAAGGGCACGCTTCGCATCGGGGCAAGTTCAACCATCGCGCAATATCTTATACCAAAGGTTATTGCAGCTTTCCATAAGCGCTACCCCAAAATTGAACTATTCCTTTTCAATGGCAACTCATTTGAGATGGAGCAAAAACTACTAGAAAATGAGATTGAGGTTGCTCTAGTTGAAAATAATTCTTCTCAGCTAAACATAAGGTACACCGATTTTCTTGATGATGAAATTGTTGCAGTTACTGGCAGCAATAGCGCTTATGCAAAGTTAAAATTCATCTCGCTAGCCGATTTTCAACAAATACCCATAGTACTTCGCGAAAAAGGTTCGGGTACGCTCGAGGTTATTCAGAAACAGCTAATAAAAAACAATGTTAGGTTCGACGACCTCAACATCCTAATCCATTTGGGCAGTACCGAAGCAATTAAAAATTTCCTAAGCGATTTCGACGGGATAGCACTCCTTTCGGAGAAATCAATTGAAAAGGAGTTACTACTAAAACAGGTTACAAAAATCTCCATAAAGGGGGTCAACTTCCATCGTAAATTTCGAATTGCTTTCCGACAGGGAAACGAATCACTATCCTCAAAATTATTTACTGAATTCCTTTCTCGTTATAACCTTTAGCTATTGCCTATAGCAATTAAGTATTTGTTTTGATTATAGCATAGATGTATTTTTGTCTCATAATTAAAAGACAAGAATATGAGCAACAATCTAAATCAAAAGCAGGTTAGCGCCATTTACGGTGCAGCAATGCTTGCTTGTTTCCTTCCATTCATTTCACCCGCCATTGCTTTGGCAATGGGTTTAGCGCTATCCGTACTGGGCATAAAAAACAGCAAAACTGCCAAGCACACATCGCTTGCCCTGCAAGCCTCCATTGTGCTAATGGGCTTTGGTATGAACCTAACCCAAGTGATAAGCGCATCAAAAACAGGTTTTATTGATACCGCAATATCAGTGGTACTGGTTATGAGCGTTGGCCTTCTGCTAACCAAACTTTTGCGAGTTGATTCAAAAACAGGCATCCTTATCTCGGCGGGTACAGCCATATGCGGTGGTAGCGCCATTGCCGCAGTATCATCGGTAATAAACCCTAAGAGTTCACAAATCTCATTCTCGCTGGTGGTGGTATTTATCCTAAACGCAATCGCCCTAGTAATATTCCCTGCCATTGGCCACTACTTTAACCTGAGTCAGGAAACATTTGGCACGTGGGCGGCCATAGCCATACACGATACCAGCTCGGTTGTTGGAGCTGGCGCAACCTACGGCACAAAAGCCCTTGAAGTTGCCACCACCGTTAAGCTAATCCGTGCACTGTGGATTATACCCCTATCGATAGTAATTGCGCTGGTACAAAAAGAGAAGAATGGGAAGATTAAAATACCTTGGTTTATTGGGCTTTTTGTGGCAAGCATAATTATTGCTTACCTTATTCCAAGCGGGCAAGTTTTATTCGAAGGCCTAAGCTGGCTGGGCAAGCGCGGAATGGTAATTGCCATTTTTCTTATTGGTTCAAACATCTCGCTAGCCGAAGCCAAAAATGCAGGCTTTAAAAGTTTTGCCCTGGGCATTCTGCTGTGGATACTGGTTGGCAGCGTATCGCTTGTTGCACTTACGGCACATTTGTAAATGGAAAACCTGAGTGGCAATTCGGTTAAATTGGTATCTTTGACTTATTGAACACAACCAGAAAAAAGTTTTGATTTGCGCACAGGGTGTTGTGAATTGCTTTGGCTTCGCCGAGCTCGCATAGTACGCTCGGTTCAGATTGTATCTTTGACTTATTGAACACAACGAAACGGTCCAATTCCTTTGAACTTTCTTGTTGTGAATTGCTTTGGCTTCGCCGAGCTCGCATAGTACGCTCGGTTCAGATTGTATCTTTGACTTATTGAACACAACGATGCCCCCTTGATGTTCGAAATCTTTATAGTTGTGAATTGCTTTCAGATTGTATCTTTGACTTATTGAACACAACAAACCGATAGCAATGTACGATATTATTTAAGTTGTGAATTGCTTTCAGATTGTATCTTTGACTTATTGAACACAACAATACTAACCAGGTGCTTACTGCTCCATATGTTGTGAATTGCTTTCAGATTGTATCTTTGACTTATTGAACACAACATATAGAGCCGCCGAACCTCCTTGATGATGGTTGTGAATTGCTTTCAGATTGTATCTTTGACTTATTGAACACAACAAATAGACTAAAAGACCCTACGGTTTACCGGTTGTGAATTGCTTTCAGATTGTATCTTTGACTTATTGAACACAACCATGCTTAAACATTATGCAGCGCGTTACCGGTTGTGAATTGCTTTCAGATTGTATCTTTGACTTATTGAACACAACGTGTCGGCAGTTGTTATATGAGCAATGCAGGTTGTGAATTGCTTTCAGATTGTATCTTTGACTTATTGAACACAACGATGTAACTATCTTTAAACGCCTTTCCATTGTTGTGAATTGCTTTCAGATTGTATCTTTGACTTATTGAACACAACTTAGAATGGTGTTTTATTAAGCTTAATATTGTTGTGAATTGCTTTCAGATTGTATCTTTGACTTATTGAACACAACCTCCAGCACATCCTCCATAAATGCTCGCACGTTGTGAATTGCTTTCAGATTGTATCTTTGACTTATTGAACACAACGGAATGTGGAATCGGGTGGCAGCAGCCAATGTTGTGAATTGCTTTCAGATTGTATCTTTGACTTATTGAACACAACCGGATCTTCGAAGACCGAAACGAGGCCATAGTTGTGAATTGCTTTCAGATTGTATCTTTGACTTATTGAACACAACCCGCCTGTATTGTTCCTACTTTTCTTCACGGTTGTGAATTGCTTTCAGATTGTATCTTTGACTTATTGAACACAACTCTCGGGTGATGCATCGATTACATCGGTGCGTTGTGAATTGCTTTCAGATTGTATCTTTGACTTATTGAACACAACTTCTATTGGATTAGATGCAAGGTTGCGGAAGTTGTGAATTGCTTTCAGATTGTATCTTTGACTTATTGAACACAACTGCTCTTAATGAGCATGCTCTCCATACAGAGTTGTGAATTGCTTTCAGATTGTATCTTTGACTTATTGAACACAACGCCTTGCGCAGATTGAATGATAAGAGATTTGTTGTGAATTGCTTTCAGATTGTATCTTTGACTTATTGAACACAACCACGCCCCTGCTTGGAATCGAGATCGATGTGTTGTGAATTGCTTTCAGATTGTATCTTTGACTTATTGAACACAACATATAGAGCCGCCGAACCTCCTTGATGATGGTTGTGAATTGCTTTCAGATTGTATCTTTGACTTATTGAACACAACTTTAGATACGGAAGTAATTACAAAGCCATTGTTGTGAATTGCTTTCAGATTGTATCTTTGACTTATTGAACACAACGCGCTTCGCTTACTTGTGTTCAGCAGGCTTGTTGTGAATTGCTTTCAGATTGTATCTTTGACTTATTGAACACAACTCTCAGCGGTTAGGTATGCCGTGTCATACTGTTGTGAATTGCTTTCAGATTGTATCTTTGACTTATTGAACACAACTCTTCAATTGCAATGCCATCGTACACCCCTGTTGTGAATTGCTTTCAGATTGTATCTTTGACTTATTGAACACAACAAGCGGGAGGTATAAACATGTTGGCTAACAGTTGTGAATTGCTTTCAGATTGTATCTTTGACTTATTGAACACAACGTTGTTGAAACGATAAACTCGCGTACAACGGTTGTGAATTGCTTTCAGATTGTATCTTTGACTTATTGAACACAACATACCCTACATTAAAGGACTGTTTGTCAACTCAATAGGCTAAGATTTAGAATTAAAAAATGTGTTCAATTAGAAATCCCTCCAGCCATTTGGAGGGATTTTTTTATTTCTACTAACGGGAAAATACTTGCTCTGCAGAGATTCGCCCCGTGAGTATTTTTACAAGTTAAAACAACTGCAACTGTTGTGGGTCGGGACTAGCCTTAATCTGTTTAGTTGAATGAAAAAGTTCCATTGAACCAAACTGCTTATCGGTTACACACATTATCCCAACATACCCTAATGGAGGTAACAATCCCTTTACCCGTTTAATATGCACATCGGCGTTTTCTCTACTCGGACAGCAGCGTGTGTAAATAGAAAACTGAAACATTGTGAAGCCATCCTTCATAATTTCTTTTCGAAATTTTGCAGAATTTCTCCTATCCTTTTTAGTTTCAGTAGGGAGGTCGAAGAAAACTAATACCCACATTACTCTGTATTGATTTAACCGATTTGTTAAACTCATTGGAAAAATTTTAACCCTCTAAATACACTAAAAACACCACAGTTACTAAAGTATGGGGTAAAGAATATTTCTGCTTAAACCCTCAAAGCAGTCGTTTAGCGATGAGGATGTTCGTTGTGTGGCAATCATTAGCGGACTAGATTTTCCATCAATTACAACATCCAAGGCAGGTATAACAAGCAAGCGAGCCTTTAACTCGGTGGTTAATTCGCTAACATCATCAAAATCTTTTAGTATGTCCACCACCAACCTATCAACAAACGGCCGGTATGGCTCCATAATATCGTCGGCTAAACAAAAGGCGTTGTACTTATTCCGATGATGTATGCCCAACGTGGGTAACAACCCCGAACCAACTAAGCTACGAGCCACGGTTGCCCTAAGCACCGCGTAACCATAGTTTAATAAATTATTCGGGTCATCCTCAAATCGCCCTCTCACAAATCCATCGCTAAGAATTCCGTTAAAAATATGTTTCCAATAGTACGCAGCAGCTCTACCCTCATAGTTATCGGTATCGCCACTCTTAACGCTACGCTTAAAGTAGAGCATAGGCTCAATATCAACGCCAAGGGTTTTAAGTACAGCAGCCTGGTTTCCAATTTTAGTCTGTACCGTTTGCTGCCATAACTGTTTTTTAAGCGGTAGGCTTGCAGCAATTTGCTGTTTATACCTTTCACTCTGAAGGGTGTTACCCTCTATCGGAAGAAGAAGTCCCGAGGGCATATGCTTTTCGTTGCACGTTATAACCGAAGTATTATTAGCAAGCAATGCATTCAGAAGAGGTTGCGAAACGGTTATCTGCCAGCAATCTAAAAGAATTACACCAATATCTTCAACGGGTATACTTATCTTTTCGCTTAATCGCAGGTTTTCTATCTCTGCGTCACCCTCAGCACTGTTAACTTTATTTGACACCTTGCTTATAACCAGCTGCCGGTCCTTTAGGCTTAAATAAGCGGGATTTCCAAAGTAAAGCGTTCGTTTAATCATAGGTTTAGGAGTTTAAATTACTACTTATGGTTTGACTCCTCAAAGTTTGACTTAAAGTCAAGCCTTGAGGAGTGAGATCTAACCTAAAGCCAAGCCTTGAGTGATTAATACTCCAAGTAAAATCATAATAACACCAGCCCAAACTCCTCAATTCTTGCCCTATTTATAAGTTTGCCAATGCGTAACCCAACAATATCGGGGTACGACGAGAACTCCCAGTCCTCGCATTGTTTTACCAAACCATCCTTTACTGGATTAAAATTGATGTAATTAAAGCATTTATTTGGGTACTGATCCTCAGCATGCTGCATATTAATTCGAGTTGCACCCTGTGAGGTAAACCAAGAACAGTTTATTTTATCATTACAAGTTAAGCAACGAGCTTTTGTTTGCTGGCGAAAAAGTGCACCCGACCTATTTTCCTGAATATTAATGGCGCGAGTATATGAGCGTAGCATTATACCTATGGAGGAGTTTAGGGTAGTAGTCAAGGGTTGACTAGTATTTACGCTACGTATAGTCAACCCTTGACTATACTCTTGCCTACTCCACCTCATTTACATACGCCATTAAATGAAAATGGTTAGGCATAAGGCACCACGCCAGCACATCGGCATAGGGCAAAACGTGCTTTTTAATTTTCTCCAGAAAAAACAGGTAGTTCTCCCTGCTAAAGAAAATACGCTGGCGGTTATTGCCCTGATTGTAAACATGGTATAGGTGACTCTTTTCAAAAATCATACTTTTTCATTTTGAGTTTAGTCAAGGGTTGACTAATTTTTAAGCTACGTATAGTCAACCCTTGACTACTCGCATTCATCCCATCAGTAACAGATTACTATACCAAATTGCCAATACAACTAACTTTCACTTTAATTGGATTTAGAGAGTACAAAGCACCTATACTCCTAACGCTAATATATCTTTTGCTGTTTTGTGCATTAGCATCATCTACTATCTGAGTTTCTAGATGATGCCTAAAAACCCAGTTTTTCTCAGCGAGTTTCTGTACACGATAAAGTTTATCACTTATCAAACTATAATCACTTTCTGCCTTTGCGTTTTCGTACTCTTCATTGGTCATTCCTAAAACAAACATCTGGTTTTGCTGCATACTAATTTCTAAAGTAAGGTTTGGCTCAGGAAGTAGTTTTAAGAAACTTTCAGAGTATGTACCCTCGGGTTGCTGTTGAACCATATCCCAAACCTCATTCGTGTTACTAATAACTACAGGTATCCCATATTTCTTTCGTTCAACGGCATGCCAAAACGTGCAGATGTGCTCAACCATTTCACCTTCTGCATCGGAATAAATTACAATATGATGATTGTTTCCAGGTTTTACAAAGCCAATTTCTCTGCCATTATCATCCTTACGCAATGGCACTACTGCTGAAAGGCCAGTATAGCAACGAACTGACCTTATTGGTCTGCTTAGTCCTTCGTCCTCATACCATTTTAATATCTTGTTATTATGCTGAACATCCTTAAAGGCCTCTTTGGGTTTTCCGTTAAACTTCTCTAGCCTTTGTTGCAATATTTGCTTAACGTAACCATCTACAACCTTATCAACTTTGTTGAAATTAGTATCAACAGTGTACTTTATTACATACTCATCACTAAAAACCGAACCGTGTTCAAGTATTACATTTTTATCATCATCAAGATATATTGGGCTCTTTTTAATTGAAGTTATAGCCTTCTTTGTATCGTCATTAAACTCATTTAAACGTTGCTCTACAAGATGCTTGATGCGAGGATTAACGATTTGGGCAGGGTTTTCAAAAAGATACTTTAATGATTTATTTCTTTCTACCTTCTTAATTTTACCGTACACACTTTCTTCGCTTAAAGCACCTCTTGGTACAATAATTCCTGTTTGAACAACTTTTTTATGCCCTCTTTTACCAACTTTTCGCTTACCAGTCACTGCAACCTTTTTCCCTGCTTTAAACGATATCAGTATATTAGCAGTTTTGTCTTCAACCTGTTTTACAGAAAATGGTTGCTCGCTTACTATATACTTTTGCAGTAAATTTAGCTTTTCACGATACTCAATTGAACGATCGTCAACAATTCTTTTTAAATCTTCACGAGTTTTACTAGAACTTAAAGTGTTAAAGCGCTGTATATACCCCTGCTTTGAACAAGCCACTGTAAGTGCATCAATTGCGTGGTGCCTATGGTCGTCTCGCTTGGACCATCCAGCAACAACCTCCTTAGAATGTTTATTCTTTCCATGTTCACTATCCCACTCCCTAATTTCGGTTAAACCTAACTGTTTGTATTTTGGAAACTGTAAATTCATTGTAACATCGTCCCAGCCCCATAAGTGACGCAATTCAGATGTAACCATCCCAGAAGTTGCCCAAACGTTAAGACAAATAGTTTGTAGAATTTCCCTTGCTTTACGTGCAATATACTGACTTTCGCGTAGCTGCCTGCTAATAAAATTATCGGGAATACTTTTTCCCGTCATCAGTAACTTATCACGCTTGGCTTTCCCAATAACCTTACTTGTAAAAAGTTTATTAACCCTGTCAACATAAGCGGCAAGGACTTGCTCCGATTTCCCTTTCATAAAATCGTATGCGGTTCTATCGCCCTTGTCGGAATTACAACGCCTATGGGCTAACGTTTTGTTGCTTTGCGAGTCATCAAAAAGTTTAGACTTTGGTATAATATGCTCAATGTCTACATCATTACCTTTTATTGTTTCCGTAATTGAAATGGGTTGACCACAATAAATACAAATGGCATTCAACTTCTTATCCTCATTGTCCATTTCCTCGTATAAACGCCATTTCACAATATTGTTTCTAGTGGCCCTTAAACCAAACTCTTCGAGTTTTTTTACTATTTGTGCATTTTCCCTCTCCCGTTTGGTTATAAATTTAGAGGTATCACTCCTTTCCTCCCTACTTTGCTTTAGCTCTCTTGCCAGTTCCACCCTAATTTCATCGGGTTTGCCGTACTCATCAACAATTGCATTTGTAACATTTACCATCTGGTTGAGTATTTTCTCAACAATGGGCTGTCGAAGTGAATTGTTAGGTATGGGTTTAAGCTTATCAAGTAGTTTACGCTGTATGTTTTCATCTTTGGTTAAGGAGTTTGAATGGTTGTAACCAGCAAAACTCATCGCATCGCTATACACATAGCCCTCCATTAAGTATGGCAAAATCTTTCTAATTGCCTTAGCCGATTTGTTACCAAAACCACCTTTAGTTAAATCGAGCCTTGAAAGTTTATCGGCAATTCCTTCTTCAATACCAAAATTACTTTGCAGCACCTTACTACATTCATCAATATCACTTATTGAATATATGGTATGCCAAAGCCTATAGTAAGGTTCATTTTCAATTTTGGGATCAATGAATTTCACATTCTTCTCATCTAAAATCTCTCCTGTATCTTTGTCATATAGGTAACTTAGGGCATCGCTTTTAATAATATCAAAATCAAACTTAAAAAGATGATTATATTTCTCAGGCTTATCAAAACAACTACGAATAGCCACCTTTGTAACATTTCCCTTTATGCCGTTAGTAATTTGTTTGTTAAAAAAACAATCATCTTTCTTAAGTCCCAATATGTTCTGAATATCGGTTTTTGTAAGTTTTCCGTTATTGTCCAGGTGATTGAAAAGAGCATTTTTCTCGTCAAGAGTAAGTTCAATTTTACTTCCATACTTGTTTTCAATACTTATGCTATTAACAATTTCCCACGTCTTTGCAAGTTGAAAAAGAGGAGAACTACGTGGCGCAACCCTTGGACCAACAAAAAACTCTTTCTTTTCATCTGTTTTATGCCAAAAGCCCTCAAAATCACATACGGACACCAATCCTTTTTGGGATTTTAGTGGACGTTGAAAATAAATAATTTCATCTCGTAGTTTTTGAATAAATTCTTGGGTAACAACATCAGGGTAATGTAATTGCTGTTGTTTGCAAATAGTTTCAAACTCCTCAATGTAAGCCTCGCGAGGAAAAATATTTTCTTTGACCCTAAAAAAATGATCAGCTGCTAGTTGCTGATAAAAATACTGTCCAATTGTTAAGTTTAATTCTTGGATATGCTGATGTCGGCTCTTTACTTCCGCAACATATTCAGTATCCTTCTTATCCATATTTGCTTCGCTTCGGCCACTCTTATAACCTCTTTTCTGGTTTAGCCAAAGTAGCAAACGTCCTAATTCTTTCAGTGAAACCTTTGAGGTTACTGCATTATTTCGGAGTTGCCAGAGTTGATTTTTAGACAAATTCTTTTCAACTTCATCTGGAAACATCCTGGAATTTACGAGGGCATCAGCAAGATATTTTCTCCTTAGCTGATAGCGGTCGTAACCTTTACGCGCAGTCCGCATCTTGGTTCTAGTAAAATTACGACTTTCACCTGTTCCCTTTTCAAAATCTTTCCCCTCAGTTCCTTCGTATGGCACAATTCTACTTCCCATACCAAGTATTTCTCGCTTTACCACACCATTTTCATCATTTTCAGATATTAGCGCCCACCCTATAGAGGCAGAACCCAAATCCAATCCTAATATTTTTTTCATAGTCTATTGTTTTTAACGTTTTAAGGTTATATATTTGTTCTACAATCTGAAGCAATTCACAATAAGGATTATTCCGTTGTGAAAACATTTAAGCTGCCCTCGTCTTACAATACGGGGGTATTTTTTTGCCTGTTTTGACGTTTTCAACTAGCCCCGTTGGCGAAAAACTACTATTTAGCCCAAAAATCTTTCCATTAAAGATAACGTAAAAAAGTTAAACAAAAAGCTCTAAAAGGATAAGAATCCAAGTTTTCAATCAGCAATCACCCCATTTTTGCATTACCCCCAATAATTTTTAGCTTTGCACAGCAAAAGATTAGCAATATTATGAGTAATTACAGTAACCTTAGGGGGCATAAAGAGGTTTACCAAACGCTCGATATGCTCGATATTAAATACAGCTACCACGAGCACCCGCCTGCGCCTACCGTGGAGGAGGCGTCAAAATATTGGGCTGGAATTGAGTCGGCGCACTGTAAAAACCTGTTTTTTCGTAACCATAAGGGAAACAAGCACTACCTTGTGATTTTCGATTACAGAGAAACCCTTAATATTCGCGATTTGGAGCAAAGGCTTAACCAGGGAAAGCTATCCTTCGCCTCGCCAAAGCGGATGATGAAGTATTTGGGTCTGGAACCTGGCTCGGTGTCGCCCTTTGGACTACTTCACGATGTGCAAAATCACGTGCACCTTTTTATCGATAAAAATTTGGCAGAGTCTGCGCATATTAGCTTTCACCCTAACCTCAATACCGCATCGCTGGTAATTTCGCAAAGCGATTTTAGAAAATACCTTGAGCATATTGGCAATAGCTACGAGTTTATTGAACTATATGGCTAGCTTCTTTGTTTGGATATTTACATTTAATGAAGATTAAACTTTAAACTAAGGAGCAAAAGCCAAACAAATTTCAGCACAACGCCTCTTGCTTTTAATAAGTAGCATTCAAGTAAATGTATAGGGTGCGTTTTTAATTTTTTAAACGAAAGGCTTCCTCTGTTGAAAATAGTTTGTAACTTTGTATTTCAAATTAAGTGGAAAGATTTGATTGATTGCAACCACAATAAAAAATGCTAAAACGGTGTTTTTGTCCTGCATTCTACCAAACCTTCCCAACATTTTATTAATCATAAAATTAAAATGAAATGGGATATCTATTTACATCCGAAAGCGTGTCAGAAGGGCACCCCGATAAGGTAGCCGACCAAATTTCTGATGCAATTCTCGACGAATTTTTGCGCCAAGACCCCGATTCGAAGGTGGCTTGCGAAACGCTTGTAACCACGGGCTTGGTTGTGGTTAGCGGCGAAGTTAAATCTCAGGCGTATGTTGATGTTCAGCAAGTAGTTCGCGGGGTAGTTCGTGAAATTGGCTACACCAAATCGGAGTATATGTTCGATGCAGATAGCTGCGGCGTAATTTCGTCCATTCACGAGCAATCGGCCGATATAAACCGTGGCGTTGTTCGCCAGTCCGAAGACGACCAGGGTGCTGGTGACCAAGGTATGATGTTTGGTTACGCCTGCCTCGAAACCGACGACTATATGCCTTTGGCAATTGACCTATCGCACATTCTACTTATGGAACTTGCCAAAATCCGTCGTGAGGGCAAGCAAATGACCTACCTGCGCCCCGATGCAAAAAGCCAGGTTACCATTGAGTACGATGACAATGGGGCTCCAAAGCGGGTGCATACCGTTGTAGTTTCAACCCAGCACGATGAGTTTGATACCGACGATAAGATGCAGCAAGCGATTAAGCACGATGTATCGACTATTTTAATACCCCGAGTAATTGCTCGCTTACCCGAAAGAACTAAGCCTCTTTTTGGAAACGATTTTATACTGCACGTAAACCCAACAGGTAAGTTTGTAATTGGTGGCCCTCACGGTGATACTGGACTTACTGGACGAAAAATAATTGTAGACACATACGGCGGCAAGGGTGCTCACGGTGGTGGCGCCTTTTCGGGCAAGGACTCGTCAAAAGTTGACCGCTCGGCAGCTTATGCCGCAAGGTATATTGCAAAAAACTTAGTAGCAGCTGGTGTTGCAGGCGAGGTGCTTGTTCAACTAGCATACGCCATTGGTGTAGCCCAGCCTGTGAGTGTTTACGTTAATACGTATGGCACTGCACAAGTAAACCTAAACGATGCTGAAATTGCGGTTCGCATTAATGAACTTTTCGACCTTAGGCCAAATGCTATTATTAAGCGATTTGGGCTAACCAACCCTATTTTCAGGGAAACGGCAGCCTACGGCCATTTCGGTCGCGATTACTTTAAGAAAACCATTAAACTAGGCGGAGGCAATGGCACACCTGAACATAACAAAGAGGTTGAGTTTTTTGCCTGGGAAAAGTTAGATTCTGTTGATAAGGTAAAATCGGCTTTTAAGCTGTAACCATATTTTTAATTGAAACGGCTGGGCACAAACTCAGCCGTTTTTTTATGTTTTAAAATAAGGTAAGTCATCATTCGGCTCCGCTCAGGGTGACAAAGAATTAGGGTGAAGAGAACAGACTATTCAAGGCGACCCCAAAGTCAGACTGAGGTTAACCAAAGGATGAGGAGCTATTCTTTCTCCTTACCCAAAAGTGCCAGCAGGTTCCTAACACTCTCAACCGAATCGATATAGTAATTCGCCTTCGTACTTTTTGTGCCAACCTTTATGGTAAATGCATCGTTCGGCATAACGCCAAATGTAAACTCATCGGTCCAATCGTCGCCCAGTGCCATTACAAAATCAAAATCTTTTAAAACTAGCTGCTTGGCAGCTGCCCGCCCCTTGTTTACCCCCGAGTTTTTAATCTCTATCACCTTATCACCATCCATTATCTCTAGGTTAAGGTTTGACACTAAATCTCTTAGCTCATCCTTAAGTTCCCAAGCCCTAATAATTCCAAGGTCGGGGTCGGCATTACGATAGTGCCAAACCAACGAGTAGTTTTTTTCTTCCAGCAGTGTTCGGGGCGTACGGTCAACGTAAAAACTAATCAGCGGTCTAATAATATCCATCCATTGCTTATCTATTTTTTCGAGCATACCCCATTCACCATTAGGAGGTTTAACCCATACGCCGTGCTCAGCAACAAAGGTTATCTGGTTAAAGTTTTCAAACCACTTACCTAACGTTTCTTTGTCGCGTCCGCTAATAATTACAATCTTATTTTTGGTGTCGCTAACCAAAGATTCAAGTATTGTATAAAGTTCCTTATTGGGTATAGCTTTCTGCGGGTCCTTATGAAAACCAGTGAGAGTTCCATCGTAATCAAGAAAAATTATTCTGCTCTTACTCGCCTTGTACTTACTTTTGATATCAGCAATAATTTTAGGCGAAATTTTTCGGGTTAAGTTCTTTTCCTGAAGTGCTTTAATGCCCTTTAGTGCGTTAAGAATATCGGTGGCCCACTTTTCTTCGTTATATACCTGTAAGCGTTTGCGCATTATCCTATTACGCACAACCTGCTCTTCCTTAGGCATTTCCATTGCATCTTTAATGGCATTGGCAACCTCACTAATATTGCTGGGGTTAATCTGTATTGCCTCACTCATCTCTTTCGATACGCCTGTCATTTCGCTAAGCACCAGCACGCCTGTTTCATCGGTACGCGAGGCCATATACTCTTTAGCAATAAGGTTCATTCCATCTCGCAGCGGAGCAACCAGCGCAATGTTCGACACCGAGTACATCTCTATTTTTTCTTGTACGCTAAGGGGTCGGTAAAAATACCAAACTGGCACCCAGCCAGCGGTTCCGAATTGTCCGTTAATCCTACCCACCATCTCGTCAACCGTTTTTTTCAGCGATTGGTACTCGGTTAGCACTTCACGCGAAGGGATTACAAACAGCGCAAGGCAAACCCTACCCAAGTATTTTGGGTTTCGGGTTAAAAAGAGTTCGTACGCTTCGAGCCGTTGGGGTATTCCCTTTGCGTAGTCAAGCCTATCAATCGACAGAATTAGGGTTACGTTGTTTTCAAAAACAAGCTTGCTAAATTCTTCTCTAAGGCTATTGTTATTGGCAGGTTTACTATTCTCCAACTTTTTTGTCGAGTTGTTAAAGAAATCGTAATTAATACCCAGCGGAAAGTTATCGAACTTTACCACACGCTCATCTAGCTTCACAGTATTTAGTATATTGTCGTATCCTAATAGCCTACGAACCGAACTCATAAAGTGACGCTCGTAGTCGAAGGTGTGAAAAGCAACCAAATCAGCCCCCAGCATACCCTCAACAATCTCTCGTCGCCAAGGTAAGGTTCTTAGTATTTCGTATGAGGGGAATGGTATGTGTAAAAAGAAGCCGATGGTAAGGTCGGGCTGCATATCTCTCAAAAGTTTAGGCAGTAGCAACAGCTGGTAGTCTTGTATCCAAATGGTGTCGGTAGGTTTAGCCAATGCTATAATTCTTTTGGCAAACTTTTGGTTTACCTGCTTGTAGCCCTCCCAATACTCGGTATTAAACTCGCTGTACTGGGTAAAGTAATGAAAGAGTGGCCAAATAGTTCCGTTGCAAAAGCCATAATGATGGTTAGCCACCTCGTCTGGGGTTAGTTCAATTGGATGATAGCGTTCTTGCTCATATCGTTTGTGAAATTGTGCTTGTTCGTGCTTCGATATTTTTTCACCCTCATTACCGTCCCAGCCTACCCATATGCAATCATCTAGGCTGAAATAGGTGTTTACTTTATTAGGAATTCGTACAGATTTTTCAACCAATTCAACACCTGTTTCCCCTTGCTTTATCTCAAGCGGGAGTTTATTCGACACAATGATTAGCTTGCTCATTTTGGTTTACTTTTAGTTGAGTAATCAACATTCCACATCAAAAAACTTTACTATATTAGCAAAATAATAGCATTTTTTCAAATAAAATTTATTTTGAGATAAATAGCCGTTATCCCTGTAAACATTAGCAGTTTACAATTCTCTGCTTATTCTATTTTAACAAATAATAACACCTAACACTATGAGTAACTATAGTTTCGATGCAGTAATATTTGACCTAGATGGTGTAATTACCAAAACGGCGCTGGTACACGCAGTTGCCTGGAAGGAGATGTTCGATGAATTTCTGAAGGGTTGGGCCAAAAAAAATGGCAAGCCTTTTTTAGAATTTACGCATACAAACGATTATTTGCCCTACGTTGACGGAAAACCGAGGTATAAAGGTGTTGAGTCGTTTTTAAACTCAAGAAATATTAGCATACCCTTCGGTTCGCCCACCGATAGCCCCAACAAAGAAACCGTTTGTGGCCTAGGAAACAGAAAAAACAAGTCTTTTAATCAAATTCTGGAGCGTGATGGGGTTGAGGTTTACCAATCGACAGTTGAACTTATTAACCAGCTTAAAAGCAAGGGTATTAAAATTGGCGTAGCATCATCGAGCAAAAACTGTAAGCAGGTGCTTGAAAGGGCTAACCTTCTTCATCTTTTTGAAACACGTGTTGATGGCGAAGTTTCAATAGAACTCGGCTTACAGGGCAAACCCGAACCCGATATATTTACCGTTGCGTGTGATAACCTTAAGGTTGATTACTACAGAGCCGTTATAGTTGAAGATGCCGTTTCGGGCGTACAAGCTGGAACAAAGGGAAATTTTGGATTCGTTATTGGCGTTGCACGCGAAGATAATGCCTACGAACTTAAAGTGAACGGGGCCGATGTGGTTGTTACAGATTTAGCCGAAATAAATGGGCTAAAAGGGATAGAAAAATGGTTTAATGAGGGGCTAAACAACGAGCTATGGTCCTTAGGTTACGCTGGTTACGACACGCAAAAAGAGCGCTCGTGCGAAGCCCTACTAACCGTAGGGAATGGGTATTTTGGTACCCGTGGTGCTTTGGAAGAGAGTGAAATTAACCCTCTTAACTATCCAGGAACCTATATGGCAGGGCTTTACAACAGGCTACAATCGCCAGTGGGCAAAAAGACGGTTGAGAACGAAGACTTTGTGAACGGTCCCAACTGGCTGCATATCACGTTTAAAGTTGCCGAGGGCGAGTGGTTCGACCCCAATGTTGATGAGGTTGTAGAACTTGAACGTAATCTGAATTTTAGAAACGGATTGCTTAGCAAGCGTATGGTTGCTAGGGATAAGGATGGAAGAGAAACGCTTATTGAGGCTCGCCGTTTTGCCAGTATGGCAAATCAGCATCACGCTGCAATCGACTACTGTCTTACCCCGCTCAATTACAACGGGTATATTCGTATTAAATCGGCTTTGCGCATCCCCATAAAAAACGATGGAGTTGAACGCTATCAGGAGCTTAACCAAGTTCACTTGCAGCCTACTAAGCAGGGTGCCAAAGATAATTTATCGTATGCTCTTGCCAAAACAACGCAATCGGGTATTGAGGTGGCAGTTGCCTCCAAGGTCGATGTTTTTTACAAGGACAGACCTTTAGCTACAAATTTTAGAGTAAAAAATGACGAGGGCTGGGTAAACACCTACGTAAAAGCGATGGTAAAAGAGGGTGAGAGCATTCGTATTGAAAAACTGGTGTCGATTTGCAACTCAATATCACCCAAAACCCCAAGTCCACTTGATTTTGTTGTTGAAGATGTAAAAAAACTCAAGTCGTTTGGAGTTATGCATGCCGCAAGCTTAAGTGCATGGGAAAAATTATGGGATAAGGTCGATATTAGCATTACAGGCGATAGGCTAGCACAAAAGTTGCTCCGCCTCCATATATATCACACTCTTGTAACCACCTCACCGCATAATACCGAAATAGATTTTGGAATACCCGCTCGGGGGCTGCATGGCGAGGCCTATCGTGGCCATATATTTTGGGACGAACTGTACATTTTACCATTCTTCTCGTTGCATCTGCCCGAGGTGGCTAAATCAGTGCTAATGTATCGCTACCAACGACTACCTAAAGCACGCAAATACGCAAAGGAATATGGTTACGAAGGGGCTATGTTTCCGTGGCAAAGCGGAAGCGATGGCCGTGAGGAAACACAGGTGCTGCACCTCAACCCAATTTCGGATAAATGGGACGACGACCACAGCTCGCTGCAGCGTCATATCTCCATTGCAGTTGCCTATAATGTTTGGAACTACTATAACATTACCCACGATACCGACTTTATTAAGAATTATGGTGCTGAGCTATTTCTTGATATCTGCAAGTTTTGGGCAAGCAAAATAAAGTATAACGACAGTACTGGCAGGTACGATATTGATGCTGTTATGGGTCCTGATGAGTTTCACGAAAAAATGCCAGGTCAGAATAAAGGGGGGCTTAAAAACAATGCCTACACCAACATTATGGTGGTTTGGCTCTTTAACCAAATTCCCCAATTATTAGAAACAATGAACGCATCCGAAAAGGATACTGTTTTCAAAAAAATATCCATCACGGAAAGAGACGTTTTGAAGTGGCAAGGAGAAGTTAAAAAGATGGAAATACCCATTTCAAAGGATGGTATTATTGAGCAGTTTGACGGATATTTCAACCTAAAAGAGCTGGATTGGGATAAGTACAAAGCCGAGTACGGCAACATTCAGCGAATGGACAGGATACTCAAAGCCGAAGGCAAATCGCCCGATGAGTTTAAGGTTTCGAAGCAGGCTGATACGCTTATGACTTTCTATAACATTGAACTTAGTGAAGTACAGGGAATCATGCACGATTTAGGCTATAAACTGCCCCACAATTTCCTCGAAAAGAACTTCGACTACTACCACGCCCGATGTTCGCATGGGTCAACCCTTAGCAAGGTGGTACACTCACATCTCGCATCGGTAATTGGCAGGCAGGAGCTGGCTTGGGAACTGTTTTTAGATGCTTTAAAAAGCGACTATTCTGATATTCAGGGAGGATCTACAGCCGAGGGAATACATATGGGAGTAATGTCGGGTACCGTTATGCTCACTCTTACGATGTTTTTAGGGTTTAACTTCCATACCGATATCCTAAGTATTAATCCTGCTTTACCTAAGCATTTTTCTGAAATGAAGTGCAAATGCACTTTTAGGGGAATCGAGTACCAGTTCTCTATAAACAAGAGCAATATTACCGTTACCGCTGGTAAAAACAATGCTCCCATAATTGTTAAGGGTAAAAAATACACCCTTAATGCCAATGAGGAGGTTACAATAAATATTGGAAGATAGCCTACGGATTACGTGCAGGTCAACCACTTGACTTGCACGCAGGTTTTAGTACTTATGATAAATAATTAGGTGTTCAAATATTTTATTGTAGAATGCAATGTGTAGCTTTCAAACTAAGTGCAGTTGAAGAGTGATCGATTTAGCGAAGCGGCCTTTTATAAGTTTACTGAGGCATAGCCGAAGCTTTTTTGATTTGCTTACTTAACACAGTTTGAGTTTTCTGATAAAAAATCTAGCTTTACAGTAATAAAAACAGAGTACTATGATCGGCGATATCTTGCTAATTAATGATTTGCACAAAGCTGCAGCGGAGCAAATTTTGACTCATATAGTGCGCCTTAGGGGCGAAAAACTCGAAGTGGATCCAGATTACAAGTTTGTTATTGCAATATCGGGTGAATCGGGAGCAGGAAAGTCTGAGCTTTCGCATTCCCTAGGGCTTTTGTTAAAAACACAAAACCTGAGAGTTAAGGTAATTCATGCCGATAACTACTACGAAATACCTCCTCTTTTGCGCAAAGAATGGCGACTAAGTAAAGGGTTAAACGTTATTGGACCCAACGAGTACGATTGGGATCTGCTTAACAAGAATATATGGGAATTTAAGGAGGATATGATTGCACGTCTCCCTTGCATTGATATTATTCCAGAGCAGGTTGATGAGCTTATTACCGATTTTCAGAAAATTAATGTTCTTATAGTTGACGGGCTTTACGCTGTTATGGCAAAACATATTGATTTAAAGATATTTATTGACCTTACCTATAAGGAAACAAAAATGATGCAGCTTATGCGCGGGAAGGAAGAAGTTGATGAGTTTAGAACCAAAATTCTTGAGCGTGAGCATATGGGCGTTTTATCTCTCAGACCATTAGCCGACCTTATTGTTGATAAAAATTACGAAGTTAGATTGGCATAGATTAAGACAGAGGTTGAGGTTGAGGTTGAGGCAGTTGAAAGTACTTAAAGTGACAAGTGAGCGATAAGTTGTGAGTTACGGGTTGCGAGTTACAGGTTGTGAGTTACGGGTTGTGAGTGTACGCACCCGAATGGGCGTCGCAAAACAGCAATTTGTGTTAATTTACCTTCGGTGAACTCACAAAGGGCGCTCGGTTGTGTAATCTGTAGACAAAAAAAACAGTGCAAATCAGTGTCATTAGTATTCCAAAAAAATACAGAGTTACGGGTTACGGGTTAGCGACCCGATAGTGCAACGCAAAAACTCGAAACCCAATTTCATCTTTTACTCCACCACTCTAATTTCAGTAGTAACGGGAATAGCTTTTTTGTAAAGATAGCTAACTCCACAGTACTGATCCTCCGAAAGGGCTACTGCTTTCTCTAGCTTATCCATAGGTAAATCCTTGCCTTTAAACTCATAAATAACCTTCATTGATGAATAATGCTTTGGATATGTCTCGGTTTGCTCTGCCTCAACCCATACTCGAAAACCCTCGAGTTTAACTCTCATCTTTTTTAGTATCGATACTACATCAATACCCGTACAGCCAGCTAGCGCAACCAGCATTAAGGGTTTAGGCGTTGGACCCAAATCGTTACCTCCGGCAGCATGAGGTGCATCAATAATTAGTTTATAACCATTTAGATCAGCTTCAAAGGCCATATCGCTCTTCCAATCCATATGAATTTTAACAGTGCTCATTTTTATGTGTATTTATTTATTCTTTAAACAAAGAACAACTTAAAGAGACAATAGTTTAATTAAGTGGTGCGGGTTGGCGAAATAAGAGATGGTCAACTCAAATGTGCAACGCCGAGCCCAAAAACCCAAAATAAAAATGGGGTTCGACATAAAGCCAAACCCCATTCAATTATTTAACTAGAATAAAACTAGCCCTTTCCAACAATCTTTTCAACCTCATCAATGGTTACCGGAATACGTTTTGATCCGAGTAGGCGACCACCATTTTCGGTAATAAGCACGTCATCCTCGAGCCTTATACCGCCGAAGCCTATCATTTCTAGTGCCTTATCGTAGTTAATAAAAGAGCTGTTAATTTTCTCCTCCTTCCATTTCTGAATTAGCGCAGGAATAAAGTATATACCAGGCTCAACGGTTAGCACAAATCCTTTTTCGAGCTTGCGTCCTAATCGCAATGAGCCAGTTCCAAATTGGTCAATACGCGATATTTCATCGTCGTAGCCAACATAATTTTCGCCCAAATCTTCCATATCGTGAACATCTAGTCCCATCATATGCCCTAACCCATGGGGAAAGAACATGGCGTGAGCACCATTGGCTACAGCTTCGTCCACATTGCCTTTCATAATCCCTAAATTAATAAGACCTTGTGCAACCACTTTTGCTGCTTCGAGGTGAATGCTTTGGTTTGTTACGCCTGGCTTACACAGCTCAATGCCACGGTTTAGTGCGTTTAGAACAATGGTGTATATATCTTTTTGAATAGGACTAAATGAGCCGCTAACTGGGAATGCACGGGTATTATCGGAGGCATAATGTGAGCCAATTTCGGCACCTGCATCCACAAGTAGCATACGGCCAGCAGTGAGTATCTGAGAGTGATCGTGGTTATGAAGTGTTTCACCATTTTGCGAAAGAATAATGGGGAACGAGGTCATATAGCCCTTGCCAATAGCTACCCCCTCAACGGCTCCCACAAGTTCTTGTTCAGTCATTCCTGGTTTAGCCAGTTTCATTGCGGTGGTATGCATAAGGTAACCCACATCAGCAGCTTTATCTAGCTCGGCAATCTCTACGTCCTCTTTAATTGATCTAAGTGAAACCACAGCCTTAATAAGTTCAACCGAGGCATACTGTGATATTAGCGCAGGGCTAATGCCCATAAGTTTGTCAATCATTATTATATTATCGGCACGGTACTGAGGCAGAAAGTGTATGCGACGGCCGTTACGAATGGCACGTTGAAGCGTTGAACCAAGCTCCTTCATAGGATGGGTGCATTGGATACCTACCTTTTGCCCAAGCTCGTTTACTTTTGACTGGGGACCCATCCAAATCATATCGCCAAGGGTAAAATCGTTGCCATAAATGCTATCTTTCCCTTCTTCAATATCAATTACGCCAACAAACCCTGGTAAATCTAATCCAAAGAAATAGAGAAAGTTACTATCTTGCCTAAAACGGTAGGTATTGCCGGAGTAATTCATAGGCGATTCGGAGTTGCCCATTATGAGAATTAACCCTGAACGTATTTTTTTTCTGAGGTTTAACCTTCTGTTTACATACACTTGCTTTTCAAACATAACTATCTATTTATTGATTACTACTTACAAACATTTTTAACGGTTATAAAGTTAAAACCTTTTTTGGTAAAGGCAAAACTCCATTGATAAGTACGACCTTAATAGCTGTTAAAAAGGGTTAATTTGGATGTAGTGGTGAGTTCTATAGCCCTTTGTAGAGTTTATAATTACAAATGTAAACTGTAAAGCAAGTTTTTGCGGTTAACCTAAATATTTTAGCAAAAAAAAAGACCCCTTACGAATTAAGGAGTCTAGCATTGGTAGAGGTCTCGAGCGGATTCGAACCGCTGTACGTGGTTTTGCAGACCACTGCCTAGCCACTCGGCCACGAGACCATAATTTTGTTAATTGGTGTGCAAAGATACAAAAAAAACCTAATAAGCAAATGTCTTTCTAGGCATTTCGGTTAGCCTCTACCTATTTTTTCACAAACTTCGCATCCTTTTCTGCAAATTCTTTAAGGCAGCTGGGGCAAAGGCAGCCTTGGAATGTAGAATTAAGTTTCTCAAGGGTCTGGGTTGAAAGACTATAGGCTGCACACCAACATTCCCTGTCCGACTCGCAGTAACAATCGAACAGCGAATTGCAACGTGCACAGTTTTTTATTCTTATAACGCCCATTATTTTGTCCGACTATGGGTAACACTAACCCTATCCATCTTCCCTCCCATGGGTGGGTTTAGTTTTGAAACCTTAACCGTGGCTTTCTCAAGCAGATTGAGTTCGGCAAACAGTGAATCGAGAATGCGCGATGCAACGTGCTCGAGCAAACTGGATTGTATAGCCATTTCCTTTTTTATTATACTGTACGCCAGCTGATAGTTTAGCGCATCATCAATCCTGTCACTACCAGCTGCTTTCATCGATGAGGTTTCGAGCTTTAGATAAACCATAAATCGATTGCCCACCACACGTTCCTCGTGGTAGCATCCATGGTATCCGAAAAACTCCATATTTTCAAGTTCAATGATATTCATTTTAAAATATTTTTGTAATGAGTCTACAAAAAAAATGAATTTATTTGAGAGTTCGCAGTTTTTGATGGTTTATTTCGTAAGTGAGGAATTGGAAAGTTGAAAGTGTTTAAAGTGAAAAGTTTGAAAGTACTTAAAGTGAAAAGTTAAAAGTTAAGAGTTAAGAGTGTGTGAACCGAGTGGTCATCTCAAAAGGGGAAACACACATTAGGACACAGAGAACACTAAGATACAGTTAAGCTACTTATCTCTGTACTCCCCTGTGGCTTCTTCGTGTCTTTTGTGAAACCAAAAGAGGTAGAAAGTGGAATGTACTTAAAGCAATGAGTGAGCAGTAAGCACTAAATTTCGAGTTTGCGTACTCGAATAGTCATCGGAAAATGCTAAAACAACCTGTGCAAATCAGTAAAATCAGGGTCATCTTGTTCCAAAAAACATCAACAGCCAAGAATCAAAAACATTTTTTCTTTTAAAACCAATTAATTAGCGGCAATTTTCTAATTTTGCAATCCTCAACTAATGGTACTGCAAAATGGAAAATAAGAATATGAACACGAGCGAGACGAGCGAAAAAACACGCAACTTTTTAGAAGAGATTATTGAAAAAGATATTAAGTCGGGTAAACATGAGGGCAGGGTGCTAACCCGTTTCCCTCCAGAACCCAACGGGTACTTGCATATTGGTCACGCAAAGTCTATTTGCCTTAACTTTGGACTTGCCCAAAAATATGGTGGCAAAACCAACCTACGGTTCGACGATACCAACCCTACAAAGGAAGATGTTGAGTATGTTGACTCAATTAAGGAGGATATTAAATGGTTGGGTTTTAATTGGGCTCAGGAATTTTACGCTTCCGATTATTTTGAACAGCTTTACAAATGGGCACAAGAGTTAATACAAAAAGGGTTGGCTTATGTTGATGACCAGCCACAAGAGGAAATTAGATTAAACAGGGGAACAGTAACACAACCCGGCAAGAATAGCCCATTCAGAAACCGTTCGGTTGATGAAAACTTGGATTTGTTTAGCCGTATGCGCGCTGGCGAATTTCCTGACGGTAGCAGGGTGCTAAGGGCAATAATTGATATGGCGCATCCCAATATGCTTATGCGCGACCCCATTCTATACCGCATTATACATGCCCATCACCACCGTACAGGTGATAACTGGTGCATTTACCCAATGTACGATTTTGCACACGGACAAAGCGATTCCATTGAGAAGATAACGCACTCAATTTGTACCCTTGAGTTTGATGTACACCGTGTACTTTACGATTGGTTTATTGAAAAACTCGAGATTTTCCCATCGCATCAGTACGAGTTTGCACGCCTAAACCTTACCTATACGGTTATGAGCAAGCGCAAGCTACTACAACTGGTTGAAGAGAATTCTGTTAGCGGTTGGGATGACCCTCGTATGCCCACCATTTGCGGACTTCGTCGAAGAGGATATACACCCGAATCAATCCGAACTTTTGCCGAGCGGGTAGGCGTGGCAAAGCGCGATAACATTATAGACCTTTCGTTACTTGAGTTTTACCTTCGCGAAGATTTAAACAAACGGGCCGAGCGTCGGATGGCGGTGCTAGACCCCATTAAGGTAGTTATAACCAACTATCCAGAAGATAAGGTTGAGGAAATTCACTCTGTAAATAATCCCGAGGATGAGGCTGCTGGTAAAAGGGCAATTCCTTTTGGACGTGAAGTATATATCGAGCGCGATGACTTTATGGAGGAACCTCCCAAAAAGTTCTTCCGCCTGGTACCAGGTGGCGAGGTTCGCCTACGTTATGCCTACCTAATTAAGTGCAACGAGGTAATAAAAGATGAAAACGGTGAGGTTATTGAGCTGCATTGCACATACGACCCTGAATCGGCTGGAGGTACATCATCTGACGGGCGAAAAGTAAAAGGAGTTATACATTGGGTTTCGGTTGGCCACGCCATAAAGGCTGAGGTTAGGCTATTCGATCGCTTATTCCAAAACGAGGACCCGAATGATGTGCCCGAGGGCATCGATTGGAAAACTGGCCTAAACCCCGACTCACTAAAGGTTATAGAAGGTTTTGTTGAACCATCATTGGCCAACGCAGAACCACTCCAAAGTTTTCAGTTTGAAAGACTTGGCTACTTTAATGTGGATTACGACAGCAAACCTAACAAGCTGGTTTTTAACCGTACAGTTACATTAAGAGATAGCTGGGCTAAGATTTCGAAAAAATAGTAACCCAATAAACAAATTTCAGTAGAGACGCACGGCCGTGCGTCTCTACTGAAATTGTTACCACCCCGCCGCCTGCCCATCTTTACGCGATTCCGAGGCTCCATAGTAAACGCCATTTTTCGCATCCCACATAATAGCTTGGTAGCCTCCAAAACCGCCCAAATCCCACTGTATTTTATGCCCTTTCTCCATAAGCGTGCGAATATTTTTCCAAGTAATACCCGATTCGAGAAAAACAGTTCCGCCATCGGTCATCTTTTCGCCTGTTGGCTGTGATGAGCCAACGTGTTGCACGCGGGGCGCATCACCAGCTTCCTGTAGGTTCATTCCAAAGTCAATCATGTTTACCACAATCTGTACATGGCCCTGAGGCTGCATTCCGCCACCCATAACGCCAAAACTTATGTACGGCTTGCCATCCTTAGTTATAAAACCGGGGATAATGGTATGGAACGGTCGCTTACCCGGCGCGTAGGTATTTAGATATCCTTCTTCTAAATTAAACCCCTCTCCCCTATCTTGCAACACAAAACCTAGCCCCCAGGGTGTCATTCCTGAGCCCATTCCGCGATAATTACTCTGTATTAGCGAAACCATATTGCCGTCCTTATCGGCAACCGTAAGGTAAATGGTGCTAGGCGTATCCATATTTCCGGGTTGGTAGCTACGGGCAGCCCTATCGGGATTAAGCAACTTGCGGCGCTCTGCCGCATAATTCTTTGATATCAATCTCTCGAGGGGAACTTTGGAATGCTGCATATCGGCATAGTGATGCGCCCTATCCTCGTAGGCTATTTTTTTAGCCTCAATAAAATGGTGCAAGTACTCTGCACTACCAAAGCCCATTGAAGCAATATCGTACTCCTCAAGGATATTAAGTATTTGTAATGCGGCAATCCCCTGTCCGTTGGGGGGCAACTCCCAAACATCGTAACCTCGGTAATTTGTTGATACTGGGTCAACCCATTCCGATTGATGCGAAGCTAAATCTTCATAGGAAAGAAAACCGCCCTGCTCCTGAATATACTTGGCTATGGTGCGAGCAATATCGCCCTTGTAAAAGGCATCACGACCGCCCTTGGCAATTTTTTGATAGGTACTAGCCAAATCGGGGTTTTTAAATATCTCGCCCTTTGCGGGCATCTTGCCATTAGGCATATAGGTTTGGCTAAAATTAGGGTATTTGCCTAAACGAAACGCCGAACGCTCAAGGTAGTAAGCAATAACTTCGGTAACAGGGAAACCGTTTTGAGCATAGCCTATGGCAGGTGCTAAAATTTGGGGCATTGACTTACGGCCAAATTTTTTATGCAGCTCAAACCACCCATCAACCGCACCGGGCACGGTTACGGGTAGTGGTCCAAACGATGGAATTTGTTTATAGCCATTTTCTTTGAAATACTCAAGGGTTTGGGCTTTTGGTGAGCGTCCACTTGCATTTAAACCATAAAGTTTCTGTGTTTTTGCATCCCAAACAATGGCAAACAGGTCGCCACCAATTCCGCTACCGGTGGGCTCCATAAGTCCCAACACTGCATTGGCCGCAATAGCTGCATCAACAGCCGAACCTCCTTCTTTTAAAATATCGAGCGCAACCTGTGTTGCCAATGGATGACTTGTTGCAGCCATTCCGTTTTGCGCAATAACCTCGGAGCGAGTAGCAAAGGCATAACCAGAAATTCTATCCTGAGCAATCACACTAATAAATATAGCGGAAGCTAAAATAGTAAGAGTTAGTTTTTTCATAGGGTATTGTTTTTTATTAAAAAGATGAATGATTGTATATCTATCTCATCTTATAAAAAGTTTTACGTTAGTTTGATACATCTCATAGTTAATGGTTTATTCTGATAATGAGACCCTATCAAAACATCGAAAAAAGTTATAATAATTTCAATAATCATCCGCATAAGGTAACCAGCTAAAGAACAACTTGCGGCAATAAAAAGTTTGCATATAATCCCTATCTTTGCGCACTGCAACTAAAAAGAGTAACTATGTCACAATCAAACGTAAGGGTACGATTTGCCCCTAGCCCCACCGGGCCACTACATATTGGCGGTGTTCGAACCGCGCTATTTAACTATTTCTTTGCTCGCCAACATAAGGGTACCTTTATTCTCCGTATTGAAGATACCGATTCGCAACGCTTTGTGCCCGGAGCCGAGGAGTATATTAACGAGTCGCTAAAATGGTGCGGCATTACTATTGATGAGGGTGTTGTAGAGGGGGGCGAATACGGCCCTTACCGACAAAGTGAGCGAAAAAATATTTATAAGAAGTACGCCGACCAGCTGGTTGAATCGGGTAACGCTTACTACGCCTTTGATACAGCGGACGAGCTCGATACCCTTCGCAAAGAGGCTGAGGCAAAAGGCGAAGCATTTACCTATGGGCATAAAATTAGGAACAATATGCAAACCTCATTAACCATTGATAAAGAAGACGTTAATGAGCGCATTGCCAAAGGCGAACAGTGGGTTATACGTTTTAAAATGCCCGAGGATGAAGAGGTTGTAATGAACGACATTATTAGAGGTGAAGTACGAGTTAACACATCGACTCTAGACGACAAAGTGCTTTTTAAAAGTGCCGATATGCTGCCAACATACCATTTGGCAAATATTACCGACGATTATTTGATGAAGATATCGCACGTAATTCGCGGTGAGGAGTGGCTTCCATCGTTACCGTTGCACGTTCTGCTTTACAGAGCATTTGGCTGGACCGAAAGTATGCCCCAATTTGCTCACCTGCCACTTCTGCTTAAACCCGGCGGCAATGGTAAGCTAAGTAAGCGCGATGGCGATAAGTTAGGGTTTCCTGTTTTTCCGCTTAAATGGCAATCGCCAACAGGCGAAGTTTCTAGAGGTTACCGCGAGGATGGGTACTTTCCCGAGGCATTTGTTAACCTACTTGCCTTGCTGGGCTGGAACCCTGGAACCGACCAGGAGTTACTCAGTATGGATGAGTTGGTTGAAATATTCTCGCTGGACAGGGTAAATAAAAGCGGTGCGCATTTCGACCCCGAAAAAGCGAAGTGGTTCAATCATCAATATCTTATAAAAACGAGTGATGCTGAGCTTGCCAAAGAATTTAATAAAATACTTAAAAATAAGGGCATTGCTTTTGATATGCCAAGGGTTGAACAAATTGTTGGCCTTGTGAAAGAACGAACCAGTTTCGTTAGCGAAATATGGGAACAAGCTTCATTCTTTTTCGAAACCCCAGAGAAGTACGATGATAAGACCGTAAAAAAAGTTTGGAAAGAGGACACATCAAAATTAATGAATGGGGTTTTACAAGAAATTTCGACTATTGAAAACTTCTCATCTGAAAAAATTGAGACTTCAATTAAAGACTATATAAATACCAACGAATTGGGTATGGGCAAGGTAATGAACGCCCTAAGACTTTGCTTAGTTGGCGAATCAAAGGGCCCTGGCATTGCTGATATTTGTCAGATTTTGGGTAAAAACGAAACTTTAACGCGAATTAAATTGGCAATAGAAAAATTAGGATAATATTCTTCCTCTTACGTAGGCTTATAACGCTAAGCCTTCAATCTAAACCCTTTTGAAATTAACATTTATCGTATCTGCTTGTTTAATAAAGTTATAGATATGTCAAAAAAAATTTACATTTTTGAAGCCTAATTTTACACATTTTTAACCATGATGCGTTTTACCAAAATACTAGCCCAGCTAACTGCTATACTTATTGTAAGCGGGCTAATACTGCATGAGGTAATTCCGCATCATCACCACGCATCAACAGGTGAAGCGCATGCTTGCTGTGAGAACCATAATCATAATAGCCCAGAACATAGCAGCGAGCAAGCCTGCATATTTCTTTCTAACATACATTTTGAGAACTACAAACCTGCCCTTGAGGTTTACTCGCAGTTTGCAAAACAAGGCCATTTCAATGGTAAAAACTTGCACACAAACGAGAACATTAAGTTTCAAACAACGCTTGCCACGGCTAGCACACCGCCATATGTTCCCTTATCAGAGTTTTCTGAATCGGAATACCTCAGGTCGTTCAAGCTTCGAGGTCCCCCTTCTGCATAAAACAAAACCCTAACAGCGTTAGCGTACCAAAATTGCATGTACAACCTATATGCACTTTATTTTGGGTTTAACCTTTCGGGTTACAATTCGCCATCATATCAAGTGATGCAAGCAATGCTCTGCTGTTCAGGCACTTATTAACCAAACACACAAACATTATCGCCATGTATAAAAAACTTGCCATTATAGCTTTTACTATTCTATTTGCTTCATGCCACAACAAGCACGAACACCAGTCGTTGCATAGCCACGACCACGATAAAGCCCACAACCACGCTGTTTCAACAGAACATTCGCATACTCACACTTCTAGCTGCGACCACCCTGATGAACACGAACACGAACATATGGATAATCACGAGCATGAGCATGAACTTTACGGTGTTATTAAGATAGTCCACGCTCATTTTGGTGATGTAATTAGAGCCGGTGGCGAACTCTTGTCAACTCCCAAAAACGACCAGCTAGTTGTGGCGAGCCGCGATGGGCTAGTGTTTTTTTCGCAATCGAAAATGCAGGAGGGAACAACCATTAAAGCAAACCAGCAGCTATTTACCCTAACCTCGGGTAACCTAGTTAACAATAACTTAGAAGTTGAATATTTACAAGCCAAAGCTGAGTACGAAAAGGCTAAAACCGATTTTGAACGTGCACAAAAACTTGTTGCCGACACCATAATATCCGATAACGATTTCCTTCATCTTAAGCTAACTTACGAGAATAGCGAGCTTACATACAATAACGTTCGAAGAAATTACTCGGTGGGCAAGCAGCAAATAGTTGCCCCTACTAGCGGATTTGTGAAGAGGATTTACGTTTCCGAAGGCCAATTTGTTCAAGCTGGCGAACCTCTTTTAGTTATATCAGAAAATAAGCGGCTTACCCTAAAAGCCGAAATCCCACAAAACGCACTTCATAAAATACACTCAATACGGTCAGCAAACTTTTATACACCTTACAACAAAAAAATTTACTCAACAGCAAGCCTAAATGGCGAGTTGGTATCGTGGGGAAAATCGGCAGCAGAAAACAGTTTTTATATCCCTCTGTTTTTTGAAATTGATAATACAGACGATTTAGTTCCCGGTACTTTCGTAGATATCTACCTAAAAACAAAAACCGATGCCAACTCAATAGCCGTTCCAAAAACTGCAATAATGGAGGAGTTTGGCAACTACTATGTTTACGTTGATGGCCACGAGGAGTGGGAAAAACGATACGTTACAATTGATGGAACGGATGGAGAGTTAACTCGCATTACTGATGGGCTGTCGATTGGCGAACTGATTGCCACAAAAAATGTATCGCGAATTAAGCTATCGCTTATGTCGGGAGACCTCCCTGCGCATGCCCATGCTCACTAGTATTACGCTAATGAGCAAAGAGTTAAGTAACATGATTCAGGTTGCAAAACAACCTATAACCTTCAACAGATAAGCCGAAAAATGCTGAATAAAATAATTTCATACTCACTTAGCAGTCGCCTCCTAGTTTTAATGCTTGGACTTATACTGCTTGTTGGTGGTATCTGGATGACCACAACAACCGAGGTAGATGTGTTCCCAGATTTAAACGCACCCACCGTTGTAATTATGACCCCTGCACCCGGAATGGCGCCCGAGGAGGTAGAGAAGATGGTAACCTTCCCCATTGAAACATCGGTAAATGGAGCAACTGGTATTAGGCGCGTACGCTCAGCCTCAGCTATGGGACTTTCGACCGTTTGGGTTGAGTTCGATTGGGAAACCGATATATACAATGCCCGCCAAATTGTGAGCGAGCGACTTATGTTTGTTGCCGATGAGCTTCCTCAAAACGCGAATAGGCCAATGCTAATGCCACAATCGAGTATTATGGGCGAAATTATGATTTTTGCCCTTACCTCGGAAAACACTTCGCCCCTTGATTTACATACCATTGCCTCGTGGACAATTCGTCCGTTACTTCTGTCGATAGGTGGCGTTGCCGAGGTATCGTACATTGGTGGGGAAGAAAAGGAGTACCAAATACTAGCCAATCCGCTAAAATTAAAACATTATAACGTTTCGCTTCACGAACTTCATAACGCTTGCACCCAGTTAAACATAAACGTTTCGGGCGGTTTTATTGAGCAGTACGGCAATAAGTACCCCATTGTAGGGCAATCGCGTACCAATAACCTTAGCGAGATTGGAAGCACCGTAATCAAAACCTCAAACGGCTACCCCATAACCATTGCCGATGTGGCAAACGTTGCCATTGGGCCCGCACCCAAAGAGGGCGATGGCTCGTATCGCGCCGAGAAGGCTGTAATAGTTACCATTACAAAACAGCCAAATGTAAATACATTGCTTTTAACCGAAAAAATAAAGGAAGCCCTTGCCGATGTGCAAAAAACGTTGCCTAACGATGTGCAAATTCACACCGATATTTTTGAGCAGGCTACCTTTATAAAAACATCCATAGGAAACGTAAAAAAAGCGTTAATTGAGGGGGCAATACTTATTGTGGTTGTGCTGCTCATCTTTCTTATGAATTTTCGCACTACCATCATTTCGGTGGTTGCCATCCCCATATCAATCGTTACCACCCTTATTGCACTAAAATGGATGGGGCTAACCATTAACACTATGAGCCTTGGCGGAATGGCGATTGCCATCGGCTCACTAGTTGACGATGCCATTATTGATGTGGAAAATGTGTATAAACGGCTTAGACAAAATTCTATTCTACCTAAGAATGAACAGAAGCCTACCCTACAAGTTGTTTACGATGCATCGGTTGAGATACGCTCGTCGATATTTAACGCAACGCTAATAATTGTTGTGGCGTTTATTCCCCTCTTCTTCCTTAGCGGAATGGAAGGGCTAATGCTGCGGCCGCTGGGAATATCATTTATTGTTTCGCTTTTTGCCTCAACGCTTGTGGCGCTGAGCCTTACTCCAGTTATGTGCAGCTATATGCTTACCAGCAAAAAACAGCTAGAACGTAACAACAAGGTAAGCTGGGTTGAAAGGAAACTTACGAGCGCATACGCCAAGCTGCTTAGCAAGGCTCTGCACCACAAAAAGCTGATTATTGGTAGCGCTGTGGTTCTGTTCGTTGCCTCAGTTGTGGTTATTGCCATGCTAGGTCGAAGTTTTTTACCACCGTTTAACGAGGGCTCATTAACCATTAATGTTGCCACAAAGCCAGGAGTTTCGTCAGAAATATCAAATCAAATTGGGCAGCAAGCAGAAGAAATTCTACTATCAATACCCGAAATAACTTCGGTAGCGCGACGAACTGGGCGGGCCGAACTCTCGGAACATACATTTGATGTAAATCAATCAGAAATTGATGCTCCCTACAAGCTGATAGACCGAAGCAGGTGGGATTTTTTAAGCGATGTTAGAACTAAACTCAATGGTATTGAGGGCATTGTACTTGAAGTAGGGCAGCCCATTAGTCATCGTATTGACGCTATGCTCTCTGGCCATATGGCCAACATTGCAATAAAAGTATTTGGGTACGATTTAAACAAAATGTATGGCCTCTCTACCGAAATAAGCGAAGCCATAAAAGGTGTTAAAGGAATAGGCGATTTGGCTATTGAACAGCAGGTTGAAATACCTCAACTGCGAATTGAACCACGCCGAAAAATGCTTGCCCAGTATGGTATTAAAACCAACGAACTAAATGAGTTTGTGGAAACGGCCTTCAGTGGAACTAAGGTTTCTGATGTTTTTGAGGCAGATAGAAGCTTCCCAATGGTGCTGCGTTTCGATAACGAATTTCGAAATTCCATCGAAAGTATTAACGAAGCACCTATCGATGCTGAACTTGGGAGAAAAATCCCTTTGGGGTTTGTAACCGATATAGTTAGCACATCGGGGCCTAATACCATTAACCGTGAAAACGTTCAACGAAAAATTGCCATAAATATTAACGTTGCCAATCGCGACCAGCTTAGCGTGGTTAACGATATAAAGGAAATTATTGCCTCAGAAATTTTGCTTCCCGAGGGGTACCGAGTTGAATACGGTGGACAATTCGAGAGTGAGGCACAGGCCTCAAAACGACTTCTGCTGGCATCAATTCTATCAATAGCCGCCATATTCCTGCTGCTATACCATGAGCTCAGGGAGCCAGTTTTATCATCCATAGTGCTGGCAAATTTACCTCTAGCACTAATTGGCGGCGTGGGGGCCATTGCGCTTTCGTCGGGTATGCTCAGTATCCCTGCCATAATTGGGTTCATTACCCTATTCGGCATTGCAACACGAAACGGGATTCTGCTTATATCACGCTATGAGGCACTTAAAACCGAAGGATTATCATTAATTGATAGAATTATTGAAGGTTCACGCGACAGGCTAATGCCCATTGCTATGACTGCCCTTACCACAGCCTTAGCATTAGTGCCACTTACCTTGGCAGCCGATAAACCTGGCAACGAAATACAAAGCCCTATGGCCGTAGTAATTCTGGGCGGACTGCTTAGCTCCATACTTCTTAATATGTTTGTAGTTCCTGCAATTTATATGGTTTATGAGCAGAGAAAGAATAAAAAGAATGATGAAACAAACCAACCTTTACTAGAGTAACAAAAGATTGGTATATATCAGCACTGTTAAATTGCTGTTAGATAAACTCTTAACAATAAAAATTGTCATGAACAGAATAATATCATTTTTAATGCTTCTGCTAATATCTACCGCATCGTTTGCTCAAATGGGCATGAACGATGCGCTAAAGCAAATTGAGGCAAACAACCCAACCATAAAAGCGTTACAAGCGCAAGCCAACAACATAAAAGCGAGTCTACGTACCAATAGTACACCGCCCAATCCGAACGTTGAGGGCGGTCGGTTTCCTGCCGTCGACGGAACGGGGATAAAATACGCTTGGGGAGTTTCTCAAAGTTTTGAATTTCCAACGGTTTACTCATTGCGTAACCAGCTGGCAAAAACATCGGATGTACTTGCCGATGCAAGCTTTAACGCAGCTAGACAAGATGAATTACTTAGCGCAAAAGTTACCATCATTGAGCTTGTTCATACTATGCAGGTTTTAAGGGAGCTACAAAACCGAAAAACCTTTGCTCAGAAAATGCTATCAATTATTGAAAAGAAGGTTGATGCAGGCAACGCAACAAGTTTAGATATTAACAAGGCAAAACTAAAGCTAGTTGAGGAGGTGCAGAATGTTAAGCATTACGAGGCAAAGGTTAATTTACTGAGCAGCAAACTGGAAATGCTAAACGGCGGGAACGAATTGCCTATATCCGAAGCAATTTTTTTAGACAATCCTTTAGAACAAAAGGACACTATACTAAACAGATTTAAACAGAACGACCCGCGCTATACATCGCTTGAGCAAACAGTGGAGGTTGCAATGCAAAACCAAAAGTTAGTCAAACACCAAGGGTTACCAAACCTAAACGTTAGCTATGAATCAGAGCAAACCGATGCCGAGCATTTTAGGGGATTTAGAGCGGGTATCTCAATACCGCTATGGGGTAACTCTGGAGCACGAAGAGCAGCAACAATGAACCTTAGCGCAACCCAAACCCAAGAGCAGAGCCAGAGGTTAATGCTAGAGATGGAATTTGAAGAGAATTACCTTGAAACCCTTAGCCTAAAATCGCAGCTTACCGATCTACAAGAAGCTATTAAAGGGTTTAATAACCTGCACTTGTTACAAAAGGCCCTTGAGGTAGGACAGGTTTCAACCATCGAATTTTTTAACGAGGTAACCTTTTTATATGCTATAACCGATAAAGTTTTAGCGCTTGAGCTGGATTACGCTAAAAGCTTTGCTATGCTACACAAGTTTGAACTATAACGCTGTATTGAAACCAAATACTGCCAGTTTTTGAAATTATTTTAGTTGGCTTTCTTTGAAATTTTCGGTATATTTATCAAAAATAAACTAAAAATGAAAAAACTGGTAGTACTTACTGGCGCAGGTGTATCTGCCGAGAGTGGTATAAAAACGTTTCGCGATACAGGCGGACTATGGGAAGAGTATGAAGTAATGGAAGTAGCCAGCCCCGAGGCGTGGGAAAAAGACCCAGAGCTGGTTCAACGGTTCTATAATGAACGCAGAAAGGAACTTTACACTGTAAAACCAAACATTGGACATACCACCCTAGCAGAAGCCGAAACAGATTTTGATGTTCGTATTATTACCCAAAACATTGACAACCTTCACGAGCGGGCAGGTAGCACTAAAATTATTCATCTGCATGGCGAGCTTACCAAGGCGCAATCGGTGCAAAACCCAGATAGGATTTACGAAATTGGAAACAAGGACATTAAGATGGGTGATGTGTGTGAAAAAGGATTCCAGCTCCGCCCGCATATTGTGTGGTTTGGTGAGCCAGTTCCAAAAATTCCCGAAGCAGCCGAAATAGCAGCACAGGCCGATATTTTTGCCGTGGTAGGAACATCACTTAACGTTTACCCTGCAGCAGGTTTGCTGAGCTACGTTCCAAAAAGTTCGCCTGTTTATGTAATTGACCCTAAACCCGTTTCGGTCCATACTGGTCATAATGTAACCTTTATCAATGAACCAGCATCAACGGGTGTGCCAAAAATGTTTGAGCTAATTAAAAAGAAGTAAACATACATTGCCACCATGCGCAAACTGATTCTACTACTAAGTTTTCTTCTACTATACATTACGGGCTCAATAAACGCACAGGGTTTTAAGGGCGGGTTGCTTGCTGGAATATCGGCCACACAGGTTGATGGCGATGGGTACGGCGGGTATAAACAGGCCGGGCTAAACGCTGGTGTTTGGGTAAGCAAACCTCTTACAAATACTTATAGCATACGAACTGAACTGAAGTTTTTACAAAAAGGAAGCCGTAAGCGAATAAGAGATGATGTGGGAAATGTTATTGATTTTTACAACCTCAGGCTTAACTATATTGAAATGCCTTTTTTGCTTGAATATCAATTCAATGAAAAACTTGTGCCGTTTGCTGGCATAGGTTTTGGTTTCCTTTGGAAAGCTACTGAAAGCGATATGGCTGGGTTGTTCCCCGAAGAGGATATCGCCATGTTCCGGAAACTTGAAGTTTCGGCATTGGCGGGTATTGAATACTTAATTAATAGTCGGTTTAGTTTTTGTGCTAGCTTTTCATACTCAACCTTTCCGGTTAGGCCGCATCGAGGGAATATATCATACCGCTTAAACCGTGGCCAGTTTAATAACGTGCTGCAATTCTACTTTAGGTATCATTTATAGAAAAAAGTTATGTCTTTATGTGAGTTTCAGAAGCAACCGAAGCGATACGGAACTCGGCAACACCAATCTGTTGAGTGCGGAGCATAAATGTACAGATTGCTTCGTTGCACAGAACGCTCCTCGCAATGACGAGGGAAAATTCGATTTCGCACACTTTCAACTTACTCCCTTGTCACTTTAAATACTTTCAACTTTCAAACTTGTCCCTACTCCCATAAACCTTCAACGCTAAGGTACCTGTCGCCCGTATCGTAAGCAAGGGTTAGAATCGTGGTATGCTGTGGTAATGATTTAATTTTATGGCTAATAGCGACTAACGATGCTCCTGTTGAAATACCCGCCATAACCCCCTCTTTTACGGCCAATTGGCGTGTCATTCGGTAAGCATCGGGACCGTTTACCGCAAGTATTTCGTCAATTACCTCACGACAAAGAGTATTGGGCACAAAACCTGCCCCAATACCTTGCAACGAATGCGGTGCTGCACTCCCGCCACAAAGCACAGCCGACTCTTTAGGTTCAACAGCAATTACCTTCAGATTGCTAAACTTTTGTTTTAAAACTTTCCCCAAGCCGCTAATGTGTCCTCCCGTTCCAACACCCGTAATAAGGTAGTCGATGCCATTGGGGAAATCTGCTATTATCTCAACAGCCGTTGTGTCTTCGTGAGCCTTAGGGTTGGCCATATTTTCAAACTGCAACGGAAGAAACGAGTTGGGCGTGTTACGCTGAATTTCCTTAGCCTTCTCAATAGCCCCTTTCATTCCGCTCTCTCTGGGCGTTAGTACAACCGTTGCTCCGTATGCTTTTAGTATTTGTTGCCGCTCAACCGACATTGAATTGGGCATAACAATAACTACCTTGTAGCCTCGTAATGCCCCTATTAAGGCTAGTCCAATGCCCGTATTACCCGAAGTTGGCTCAATAATAACACCCTGCGGCTTCAATAACCCTTTTGCCTCAGCATCATAAATCATTGCCAGAGCAACCCTGTCCTTAATGCTACCGCCCGGATTGGTTTGCTCAAGTTTTATCCACACATTATGATTAGGAAATAAATTTGCTAGCCGCAAATGGGGTGTGTTGCCTACTAACTCAATTACACTATTCACTTTCATAGTTTTCCCTAGAATTTTACTGAATTCTTATGGCCTCGAAGCGCACCAAAGAGTTGTGTACCAACATAGGGTATGGATTTGAAAAAAATTTTCGTATCGAGCCAGAGGCTCCAATTCTCAACATACTGTATATCCAACTCTATTAGCTTGTTAAAGGTTAATTTTCTAAAAGGCGTACTAAGTTGCCTTGTACATGTAATACCTGGCCTAACCCTTAGCCTTTCACACTGCCACGGCTCATACTGCACAACATGCTCAGGAACGTGTGGGCGCGGGCCAACTATCGACATGCTGCCAGCTAGTATATTTAGCAATTGGGGTAACTCGTCGATATGCGTTTGCCTAAAAAAACTAAGGGATTTAAACTCTTTTATGCGAAATTTTTGGGGTATTGTTTTAAACTTTATTATCCTAAAATCCTTGCCGTTTTTACCTACTCGAATTTGTACAAAAAATGGATTTTCATTAATTAGTAACCATATCCACAGAGTAATGAAAGCAGCGAATGGAGTTACCAAAATAAGAAGCAGTATGGCTAAAATTTTATCGAGAAAATACTTTACGGCAAGCATAGGACTAGTAAACTCATTATTAATCTCCTCAGAAACCATAACAACCTCCTAGTTTAAAGGTAAGGTTGCTATTTAAAAGAAGCGGAGGTGTGTACTTTGAAACATTTCCCGAATAGTTTGCATAGTCGAGCCCCACATAAAAATAGCTATCGTGCAGCACCTGCATCGAAAAGGTTGTTGATACCTTTTGCATTTCCCAATCAACCCATTCCATAAAAATCAGTCCCCACCTCGAATCCCCTTCGCTAGTATCGGGTCCCTTTTTCGCATGGGTGTATGCAACTTCGAATTTGGCATTTTTAAACGGCCTATAGGTTAGCGATAAAAATAGTTCCTTTGAATTCTCGCCAAGGTAATGCCCCAAACTATAACGGTTGCTTTTAAAAGCAGTAGTTTCAATAATATGCTCGTAAACCTGTGGGTTCGTTCGTGTATACTCGGCGGTTAACGTAACATTTTTTAGTGGGAAGTTTGAAACCTGTCCGCCCAACTTCACACTTACAAAATTACTGTGCTTTTCGGGGTCAAACATTCTGGAAAGGCCTATTTCATCAATAAAAACTGTGAGAAAAAGATGGGTGTGTTTTATTAAACGCGACGAGATATCGAAAAACATTTGTGAATTTTGCCCCGTATAGTTCGACATACCATTTAGGTGATGGTCAACAGACTTGTAAAAAAACAAGGGGGTAAGGTATGCCGGATGGATATCCATATCGGAGTAAATAATAGAGTTACCAAGCGAAATATTTAGCCTTTTAATTGGGGTAAAGGTAAACAGGTTGGCCGCTATATACATTGGATGAAAAGAGTGTCGCTGCACACCAGCATAGGTGTACGAACGGCTACTGTCGATAACCTGTGAAACAAGCCAACCATGCATATAGTTAAGTTCAAACCATTTTACGGGTTTAAGCTGCATTTTTAGCATGGCAAATGATGGCGCACGACTATATAAAATGTTTGTGCCGTTGTAGCCACTACCCCACTCAACATGGTCTTTTACCAGACTGATATTTCCCCAGCTCCACCCCCAACTCATACCGCCCCTCATCTCGCTAAAATCTCCACCAGTTCCGTCTATTTTATACCCTCCACCCTGGTACTGATTCAAAAAATCTCGAGATCCTAGCCTATGGTTCTCGTGATAATCGCGTAGACTGGCATACATACTAAAATTTTTACCAATATACCCCCACGCCTCGGCACCAATCCAACGCCTATAACCAACTTCGCCATCGTTCATTAGTGTGGTTACGCCAAGCGTAGGATTTAACGTGGCCGCAAATAGGCTATCGCGATAGTAAAGTACATCGAATCGTTTATCGAAATTACGGTCCGAGTGAAGCTCTTTCCCAAAATCTTTTAGGTAAAATTTTAGCTCTGCCTGCTGGCGCTTATTTAGCTGCCCCTCCTGCTCTAAAGCATCACTTAAAATAACGCTTATCCGCTTGCGCGAATAGGGTTTAACCGAAGTATTAACATCAACCAAACCCAAGGCTGCCAGCTCATCAATAAACTCGTACACGCCCCTATTGGTAACATGATGGTATATTTCCTGTGCCGTTAGCATAGTATGCACGGTTAGCGTAAAAAAGAGGAGTATGACAAGGGCTCGTCGCATTCAATTTTATTTTTCAAAGTGGCGAATATTCAGCAAAAATAGTGATAAAAATTAGAGAAATCTCTCTAATACAAAAGCCCAAGCAACCAGAGCGGTATGTATTTACTAGTACCCACATCAAAACCATCGGCAAATGTGTATGCTGGCAACTCGGACTTGGCTTTTCGCAACTTTTTACCCACCGTTACTGGTGCCACCAAAAGGCTACCATCAACCTCAAAATAGTTTTTTGCAAAGTTTTTAATAGGGTGCATTGCTCCCAAATGCGAAAGGGCAAAAGTGTTTACCAAAAGTTCGCGGGTTGGTGTAACACTAGACAGCAAATGGGTTAGGTTGGTGTTGCTTAAAATAACGCTTTCGGGCTTTTGAAGTATGCTAATATTGCTGCCTGCAGGATATAGTAGGGTTAATAGTTTCGCCTTTTCCAGATGAAAAATATAGCTTATTAGCGTATTGCGATGGATGCCTATGTCGTTGCTAATTTTAACCAGATTGGGTTTAAAGGGTGCATTTTGAGCAATGATGCTAACCAACCGCTTGAGTTTAAACACATTTTTTGCGTCGAACCCATCAGTATATACCATATCCCTCTCAATAACTTCAACCAGTAGGTTCTCAAGAAAACGCTTATACTCCTCGTAATCGGTTGAAATAAATGGGTAACATCCCTGGGTTAAATACTCATCAAAGTATTGACTTGGCGAAAATTGCTGAACGTGCTCATTTGCAATATCAATATGATGGCTTAGCAGCGTTTGTAACGTGTATGTTGGGAGCATGGCAGCGCCCTTTAATGCCAAGTATTCCCTAAACGACATGATACCAATTGTATGTATGGTTGCTCGTTGGCTTAAATTTGTATAGTGCTTTACCATTTCAATGGTTGATGAGCCAGCAAAGGTTACTTTAACGTTAGGGAGGGTTTCGAATATGTTTTTTAACTCGAGCGACCAGTTAGGCAACTTGTGAATGTTATCGACAAGTAGGTGCTTACCTCCCTTGCTTGCAAATTGCGCTGCAAAATCGCGCAGCGATACACCCACCAGGTAAAGGTCATCCATTGTAACGTACAGCGCCGCTGGGCTATACCCATATAGTAACTTTAGCTGTTGCAACAGTAGGGTAGTTTTACCAACCCCAACTGGTCCGATAATGCCAACTAGCCGCGCCTGCCAATCGATGTCGGCACTCTGACTACGAACAAAATTGGTTGAGACCTTGCTCGCTAAATGATTTGATTTTAACCTTAACTGTTCCATTGCTTTAGTGTTTAAGCAAATATATAACTATTTTAGTTAATTACAACAGCATTATTGGTATTTTTTAAGTCGAAAAGAAATATAAATGATTAAACCTTAGAGATAGTCCTTGCGTGCTGATTGTCTATGGTAATTCGAAACCGTACAACATTCTCAAGGGGAAGAATATCCTCAACCAGCTCGGGCCATTCAATTAGGCATATGCCCTGATCGGAGTAGAAATACTCTTCATAACCAAAATCGTAAACCTCTTCGAGCTTATTTATTCGATAAAAATCAAAATGAAAAATTGGCTTCCCGCTGCCATCGCTATACTCATTAATTATAGCAAATGTTGGGCTCACTACAATATCGGTTACGCCTAATTGTTCGCAAACTGCTTTTATTAAAGTGGTTTTACCCGCTCCCATTGGTCCATAAAAGCAAATAATACGGTTTTCGCCCCACTGCTTAATAATCCATTGAGCCGCATTTTGTATGTCGTCAATATTACCTAAGTAATAACTATCCATAATATTTATAATGGTTTAAGTTCTACGTACGGAATTAACATCTCCTCAATTGAAACACCACCATGCTGAAACGTATCGCGATAATACTTTACGTAGTGGTTGTAGTTATTGGGGTACGCAAAAAAGTCGTTACCAAGTGCAAAAATAAACGATGAGCTTACATTTGCTTTTGGCAAATGAGCCTCCTCGGGTTTGCGAACCTCAAAAACTTGCTTGGCGTTGTAGCTTAAATTACGTCCCAATTTATACCTCAGGTTTGTTGAAGTAGCTTTATCGCCAACCACTTTAACGGGATTTTGCACTCTTATGGTTCCATGGTCGGTTGTAATAATTAAGCGAACACCCATTTCCGAAGCCTCCTTTATAAGCGTAAATAGTTCGGAATGCTTAAACCAGCTGCGAGTTAACGAGAGGTATGCCGCCTCGTCGGAGGCTAGCTGACGCATCATCTCCATTTCGGTGCGCGCATGCGAAATCATATCAATAAAGTTGTAAACCAGAACCGTAAGGTTATTCTGTAGTATCTGTTTTAGGTTTGAGGCAATGGGTGAATTTGATTTGATGGTGCCAACCTTCTCGTAGTATAATTTGTAATCCTTTCCTAAACGCTGTATTTGCTTAGTAAGCAGCTGCTCTTCAAATAAATTTTTCCCTGTATCCTCCTCATCAAATACCCAATAATCAGGGTAAATATCCTGTATCTCTTTGGGCATAAGGCCTGAAAACAAAGCATTACGTGCATATTGGGTTGCTGTGGGCAGAATACTAGAGTACAGCAACTCTTTCTCAACTCGCCAGTACGGGGTAAGTAAATCTTGAATGGCAACCCACTGGTCGTACCTAAAATTATCAATTAGCAAAAAAAGCACCTTATTTCCACTATCGAGCGAGGGAAACACCAAGTTGCGCATCACATTGTGCGACATTGTGGGTTTGCTTTGGCTACTGCCCGAAAACCAGCTGAGATAATTGGTCCTTATAAACTTCCCAAACTCATTATTGGCCTCGTTCATCTGAAAACTAAATATTTCGGCTACGCTTGGGTCATTAGATTCTTCAATTTGCTTACCCCACTGTGTTAGCTTACGGTATATGCTTACCCACTCGTCAAACGAGTTGGCCAAACTAATTTGCTGGGTTATCTTACCAAAGGCCTGCTGGTAGTCCGATGTAGTTTTATCGCTTACCAAAGTAAGGCTATGCACGTGCTTTTTTATTGAAAGAAGAATTTGCTTTGGATTAACAGGCTTAATAAGGTAGTCGGCAATTTTTGAGCCAATTGCCTCATCCATAATGCTCTCCTCTTCGCTTTTGGTAACCATTACCACAGGCATATTTGGTTTTAGTTCCTTTAGCTGCGACAGGGTTTCCATACCCGATAGGCCTGGCATATTCTCATCTAAAAAAACCAAATCGAAATTCTGTGAGCCAACCATTTCAATGGCATCGGCACCGTTGGTAGCAGTAGAGACCTGATATTCGCGCTTTTCTAGAAATATGATGTGTGGCTTTAAAAATTCTATCTCATCATCAACCCAAAGAATTGATACTGCCATACGCTTTATTTTAAGTAGTTTTTACGGAAAAAATTAAGATAACCCGATACAGATTTATCCCGTTTAAACGTGTCGAGGTTTGAAAGGCTAATCACAGCATAACTATACTCGCTACTAGTGAGTGCACCCATAAGTCCATCCTCAGCGCTAGCTTTAACATAGTACTCCATTGCCTCATCGATTGTTTTAAACGTCTCAACCTGAATTATTTGAACAAAATCGGAAAGGTCGCTGCTGGTTACGTTAAGATTCAGATTTATGTAGTTATCAACATTAAAAGAGACCAAGTTGAAGCGAAGCTGATTTACTGGCGAATTTTTAGGTACAATGGCAATAAACAGATGCTCGCCCTTTGGCTCGGCATAGCTGGTTGCATAGCTAGCTACTTGTGTATCGTCAACCTGCTCTTTCTCCATAACACCCGTGGTAGCCAGCTGCAGCTCGCGCTTATCAAGCATAGCGAGAATATTGCCAACGGTTGATGCAATTTCGGTATTAGGGTATGACTGCAAAATCTCATTTAGCTCCTCTCTGTATGCTCTTAAGTTACCCGATTTACCTGCACATTGTGCTATAATAAATTTGAACTTGGGAATAATGTCCGTTTCGTTAAACTTCTCAATACCCTGGCGAGCCATACGCACCGCCTCTGTACAGCTGTCTTTTTGGTATAAATCGAAGGTTTTTGCATAAAAATCTTCCTGCTCTTTGGTTTTTAGCCTAAGGCTTTCAATATAGTTGGGGTCGCTAAGCATTAGTGCGTACGTACTGTTTGGAAACTGCGAAATTAGTTTCTGCTTGTACTCCTCCATTTTTAGCGGTTGGTTGTTAAAATGCGCTATTTGGTATAAATTATAATATGCCGATAACGTAAAACTACTTGCTGAGTAACGGTTTATAAGAATTTCGTATGCTCTAACGGCTTCTGGGTAATCTTTTAGGCTAATCTCATATACCTCGGCTATTCTGAATAAGGCTTCCTGAATTCGCTGATGCGAGAGTGCAACCAACGAATCGTTTAGAGGAAGTTCCTGTAAGTAGTATTCTCGGCTCTTATTATCCATAACCTTCTTGGGCATCCCCGTAGTATCGGCCTCCGCATCGTTATCAGCTATTGATTCGATAATAACGTCGCGCTTGTTAACCCTTCGCCAGTTGTCTTCGAGTTTTCGACGGCCCCATCGCATCTGAAACTCAGCCAATCCGAAGCTCAGCGACGACTGATTGTAAAAATACCAGCTGCTCCCTTCTTGTGTAGGCTGTGTTCGGCCCTGCTGCGTTTGCTGAAAATGCGAGAACCTGTCTCTTCCCTCCTGCTCTTCTAATTTAAGCTTTTCCTCCTCGGCTTTTACGGCATTTATTAGCTCTGCAATTATGGCATCGCGCTCTTTGGGACTCATTTCCGCAACTCGCTGCAAGCTATCCTCTTTGGAAACCAAATTTAGGTTTTCAACCAGCTTGTTTAGGTTCTGTGTTTTAGTTGCTAGCTCGCTGTACCCTGGAAAGTCGGCATCGAGCGCATTGTACGAACTATCATAGTATGCTTGGCTTTGTGTGTAATCTGGCTTAGCAAAGTAGTAGTCGGCCAGTATTAGGTATGATATTCCCTTCTGGTAGCTATTACCAACACTTTTTTGTGCAGACAGCTTATAGTACTCTATGGCTTTTTCAGTATTCTTTTTAGTTTCCTCAATATTACCAAGTGCAAAGTATATTTGGTCCAAATATTCAACGTTCTTTTCGTCGTTGGCCATTTTTAGTAACGCCTTAACCATATCGCCACCACCGCCACCCTGATAATTTGACGCCAAGCTAATTTTGGCATTAAAGGTCATTTCGTACGATGGGTTAGACTTCACAACCCGATTAAAATACTTATTTGATTGGGCAAACTTTTTCTCGCTTTTGTACAGCTGGGCTAAGAGATAGTTATACCTGTCTTTATCGGCGCTTGACCTTACCACGGTAAGAGCCTTCTCTAAATGTTTTATGGTTGTAGGAGTATCATCCTGAGCCTGATAAAAAAACGCTTGGGTAGCCTCAAGCAAATGCTTGAAATACTTAGTTTTTGGATATTTTCGGTTATTGGCAAGATCCCTAATCCTGTCTTCGGCCGATACAAAATCGTTTTTCACAATATCAATACGAGCAAGCCACACCTGCGATTCGAATGCTATTTCGCTATTTGGAAACTGAAGAACATTATACTCCAGAGTCATTTGAGCCTCATCGTAGGCACCCTTCCAACCTCGCGCCTTACCAATTAGCAACCAACCCTCTTTAACCCAATTAACATACTCATTCTGCTTATAAAACTCCCTATCTTTAGCAGAAGGGACGCCTCTTTTACGCTCAGGCTTAACCGTTATTGAGTGCCTATTTATCATTGCAGTGCTCTTGGTTATTGCCCTGTCCATATCACCACCAACAACGCTCGAAACTTGCTTATCGCCAAATAGCAATACGGGCAAATGCAAGGTATAATTGTAGCTGTAGTTATTGGTAGCCGTTTTAATTGCGGTCTTATAGCTCTCGTTGGCGTTAAAATAGTAATTGTATTTTGACGTAACATTATGATATGCTCGTGATACAGGTGTATTTTTTTGAGTTGAACACCCTGCAAACAGAAGAATCATTATAAGAAAAACGATACGGATATGCTTAATTGTGCCTAATATCTTCATTAAAATAAGTTGTTGATATACTAACTAAAAATGGGCTAACTTATTATTTTAAAACGCTAAATTACGTAAAATTTGAAGCGAAACAATATATACCAAACATATACAAATGAATGCAGGGTTTACACGGTGCACTAAAAGCCTATAACAAATATTTTATAACCGCATTAGATTTAATATCTTTGTCAACACATTGGTAGTACCATAAAAGCCTAATCTGTTGGTTACAAGAAGGAGAAGTACATCCTTTACCAATTTTCAACATAAGTTGCCATAACAAGCTGTTTGACCCATAATTTACAGTAAACGCAAGTAAAAATATATAAAAACAGTATATTTAGCTCTACTGCAAAAAGAAGTTTATGAAAAAGAAGCAAATAATTTTAGTCGCAATTATAGTGTTTTCTTTAGGAATAGTTATCGCTCTGGTGTTGCTTTTTTCCTCACGTACAAAAGACACATCGGAAGCGATACAGGCTATACCCATTGATGCGGCTATGGTTGCTAAAATTAGCAGTATAAAGCAGCTGGCTACCGAACTTCAAAACGAGAATGCGTTTTGGCTTACATTAAGCAGTTTTACCGCTATAAACAAGGTTGACCAATTTTTCAACTTTGCAAAGCAACAACAATCAGCAATTTTCGACCAGTTTATAATGCACAACGAGGCATACGTGTCGGTTCACGCCGTTGGCAACGGTACTCCCGAATGCTTATTTGTGGCAAACGTACCCGAACGAATTAAACAGAGTGAAATTCAAGCCTTTATTCAGGAATCGTTTAGTGCAGACTATACCGAAAGCCACAGGGAATATAATGGAACAAAAATTTTTACAGTAGTTCATAAAACGAAAAACAGCGAGCCAGAATACTCTTTCGCCATACGCAACAACGTGGCCATACTTAGCCAATCGCAACTTCTTGTTGAGTCGGCCGTTGGACAGCTTAGCAGCGGCATATCACTTTCAACCGATGCTGGATTTGTTAAGGCATTAAGCACGGCGGGCTCAAGGGTTAACGTGAGCATTTTAGTAAACCATACAAAGTTACCGTTGGCTTTTGCTTCATTGTTTTACCCAAATAAACGCAACGAAATTAGCTGGATTTCAAAAACCGCTAACTGGACCGAAGTTGACCTCTCGATTAAGAAAGATGCCTTTTTTCTGAACGGATTCACTCAAGTGCCCGACACGGTGAATGCTTTTTACAAAGTTTTAAGCAAACAAAAACCTGTTAACATTACTTTACCCCAAGTTATTCCTGCACAAACGGCAGCATTTGCCCTGCTAGGTATTTCAAACATAAACACTTACCTAGCATCATACGCCAGCTTTTTACAAAGTCAGGGGCAAGGTTTCGAATACAATAAAAAGATAGAACAATTTAACAGTGAACTAGGAACCAACATCACAGAGCTATACTCATCTATTTTTGGCAAACAGCTTGCGGTGGTCTTTATTCCCTTTGAAAACGGAAAGTATAACAATTGCTGGTTTACTGTTGCCGAGGTGCAGAGTCAGAGTCTAGCGCGGCTTGAACTAACCAAAGCGATAGAAACCTATGCCCGCAAAAATAATCTTTCAAAGAACTCATTTATTCAATCGTTCCAAATAGACCGTGAAAAATCGGTATACATCTATAAATTCCCTAAAAAAGGATTGCATAGCACGCTGTTCGGAAACCTATTTTCAATTACTGATGATCAATACTTTACGTTTATCGATTCGTATATGATATTTGGCGAATCGGTTGAAATGCTATCGAAATTAATTATTTCGAATGTTCACAATAGGCATTTAGCCCTTGACGAAGGATTTAAAAGTTTTTCGCAAAGCCTCACTTCCGAATCAAATTTCACAGCCTACATTAACCCCTCGAAAGCCGAAATGCTTTATGGAAACCTACTATCGCCTACCTCCGCATCGCGAATCCTATCGAGAATGGAAACGATAGAAAAAATTCAGGGGGTTGCTTTCCAACTAAATGGTGGCAAAAATTTGATATTTAATAATATATCAGCAAAATATACACCCTACTCTGTCGATTCGCCCCAAACCGTATGGGAAACAAGGCTCGATACATCAATAAGTATGAAGCCCCAGCTGGTAATAAACCACTCAACCCAAAACAGGGAAATATTTGTGCAAGACAACCAGCATAACATATACCTGATAAACGACGTGGGGAGAGTGCTATGGAAACGACCTATAAACGAAGAAATTATGGGTGAAGCGCATCAAATTGATGTATACAAAAATGGCCGTTTGCAAATTCTATTTAGCACAAAATCGAAAATTTACCTTGTTGACCGCTACGGAAATAATGTGAGCGGATACCCCATAACCCTAAGGGCTAGCGCAACAAACCCAGTTGCAGTAATTGATTACGACAATAATAGGGACTATCGTTTTTTTATTGCTGGTGAAGATCGCTCGATTAGGGTTTACAACCGCCAAGGGAATTTGGTTACCGGCTGGGATTTTGATAAAACAGAAAAAACGGTTACCCAACCTGTGGCCCATTTTAGGTATGCTGCCAAAGATTATATTGTGCTATCGGACGCCAACAGAATATATATTTTAGACCGAAGAGGAAACGAGCGGGTAAAGGTGCAAGAGCATTTTACAAAAGCCTATAATAGCACCATTTCGCTCAACGTTTCAAGCGGGACAGCACATTTTGTAACAACCGATACGCTCGGCATTGTTAAAAAAATATCGCTTAGCGGTCAGGTAACCGATATGAAGCTAAAGCCAGCGGGTGCTAACCATTTTTTCGATTGCCAGGATGTAGATGCCGATGGTACAAACGACTACATTGTACTAAACGAGAATGAGTTATACGTTTACAAAGTAAATGGCAAAGAAATATTTACAAAGAAGTTCAAGGAAAAACCGCTGCCACAGGTAACCTACTTCCACTTTGGTGCACGAGATCGTAAACTGGGGATAACCTGCACAAATTCGTCCGAAATTCATCTTATTAATGGCAATGGTGAAACATACAAAGGGTTTCCGCTAAAAGGAATAACCCCTTTTAGCATAGGCCAATTTGCTAACACTAAATCAACCTTTAACCTAATTACGGGTTCGCCAACAGGCTATGTTCTAAACTATGCTGTTCAGTAATTTTATTATTAATTAGCTGCATTATGCGCCAGCATTAAACAGGAATGGCTAAATTTGTACCAAAACCGTTGTTTTACCCAAACAAACTAATACACAATGCTTTATTTGCTCCGCTTTTTCGCTATAATTTTTATCATAGTATTTGGCATCTCCTTGATTTCACGATTTGTTTTAAGACAGTTTATTCGCAAAATGGGAGGAGGATTCCAGAATCAAACTCAAAACAAAGCCCGTCGTGAGGGTGAGGTGCACGTAAACACCCAACAACAAAAAGAAAAAATTGTTGACAAAAATGTGGGCGAATACGTTGACTACGAAGAGGTAGACTAATTGTAAAACTAAACCATTACCTGCAAATATGGCCATTAAAGTTGAGGGCATTACAAAGCTATACGGAAAGCAAAAAGCTCTGAATAACGTTTCGTTCAGCGTGCCGAAAGGGCAGGTTGTTGGATTTTTAGGCCCAAATGGTGCCGGAAAATCAACGATGATGAAAATTATTACCGGTTTTATTCAACCTACCTCTGGAAACGTAATCATAAACGGTGTTCCGGTTAATAGCACAAGCAAAGATTCGCGGGTTGACATTGGGTATATGCCCGAAAATAACCCGCTATACCTCGATATGTATGTAAAAGAATATCTTCAATTTGTTGCAAAAATATATAAACTAGGACGCTACTCAAACAAAAGGGTAAGTGAACTTATTGAGCTTACAGGTATTGTAAACGAACAAAATAAGAAGATTGGAGAACTCTCAAAAGGCTTTAGGCAACGGGTTGGACTTGCACAGGCACTGCTTAACCGGCCATCGGTTCTAATTCTTGACGAGCCTACCAGCGGACTGGACCCAAACCAAATTGTTGAAATAAGAAAAATTATTGCCGATGTGGGAAAAGAGAAAACGGTTCTGCTGTCAACCCACATTATGCAGGAGGTAGAAGCAATTTGCAGTAGCGTAATAATACTAAATAAGGGCGAAATAGTGGCTAACGGCCCAACATCATCCATAATGCTTGCAAATTCGGTAGGGCAGCAAACTGTAACCCTCGAAATTCTTGAACCCATTACAGCCAGTATGCTAATGGAAATTAAAGGCGTATCAACCGTTAAACAAAGTAATTTAAATGAAAATTTATGGGAAGTTAAATCCTTGGATGAAAGTGACATACGGCCTGCAATTTACAACTTCTGCATAAAAAATAACCTAACCTTAATTACTTTATTCGAAAAAACTATGCAGATGGAGGATGTATTCCAATCAGTTACCCATTCATCTAATAGTTAAAAAGCTAAGACAAAGCCTAAACCAGCGTGAGTTATATAAAATTGGCACGAGCTTCAGCATACTACACACCAAAACAACTAAATACTGATGAGAAAAATTGTTGCTGGCGTTGATATTGGCGGAACCAATACCGTTATTGGCTTAGTTACCCAAGAGGGCAACTGCATTGCCGAAACATCATTCCCTACACAGGAAGATGCCCAGTTTGAGCAGTTTACCAACAAAATTGCTGCGCAAATATTAACCCTTATTGAGCAACAAAATAACAAGTACACCATACTGGGTGTAGGCATTGGTGCACCTAACGGATCATACCTAACCGGTCAAATAATTGATGCGGCAAATCTCCGCTGGAAAGGAACTCTTAACCTTTGCAATAACATAGAGAAAGCCCTAGAAGTTCCAGTGCTTCTAACCAACGATGCCAATGCAGCTGCCCTTGGCGAAATGATATTTGGCGACGCGGTAGGTATGAAAAACTTTGTTTTTATAACCCTCGGTACTGGGTTGGGCAGCGGAATTGTGGTTGACGGGAAACTTCTGGTTGGCCATACTGGTTTTGCTGGCGAGCTAGGTCACACAAACGTTAAACCTTGGGGAAGAGAGTGTGGCTGTGGAAAGCGCGGATGCCTAGAGACTTATGTTTCTGCTCCCGGATTGCGGCGAACCGCTTTTAATCTGCTAAGCGAATCTATTGAACCCAGCGCACTGCGTAGCTATACTTATGATAGCATATCATCAAAAACAATTTCCACTCTTGCCCAAAAAGGCGATCGCATTGCCATTGATGCATTTGAAAACACAGGGGCTATTCTTGGAATGAAGCTAGCCGATCTTGTTTCCATTTTAAATCCTGAGGCCATATTCCTATTTGGTGGCTTAAGCAAAGCCGGAAACCTTATATTTGAACCAACAAAACGCCATATGGAAAAAAATCTTTTCCCTGTATTTCAGAATACGGTAAAAATACTTCCGTCGGGCTTAATTGATAAAAATGCTGCGGTATTAGGTGCCGCCGCATTAATATGGCAAACACAACCAGAATAGGGATGGCAAGCTACTCAAAAACCCGAAACCTACGATCGGCTGTTTTATATATTTCGTAACGCCAAGCCTGATAGTCAATGAGCGTTTCGTTGGCATCGTAAACCATCAATCCTTTAATCCTATTATCGGGTCTGTAGGCGTATTCGTTCCGTTTAATCGTATTCCCATCTTTGTCGCTCACTACTTCGGTTGTAATATTCCCGCTAGCATCGTATGTATAGTGAGTTTGAGTCGTTTTTTTTGGCAACCCATATTTCTCAATGATTAGCATCTCGGTATTAATTCTTCCAACAGAATCGTACGTAACCTCACGGGCTAAGTATAGAATCGAATCGGAAGGTACCGCCCGTTTTGCTCTAACCTTACGCTGTGTTTCGGTGTTAAACCCGTTGTACTTATATTTTGCCGTAAACCCTTTCTTTCCGTTTTTGTTATAACCCACCACCTTAGTAACATTACCATTGGTGGCATATGAATACTTTTCTTGCACAACCAGAGAGGTGTCATTACCATTAACCGAGTATACGCTTAGCTCGCTTAACGCCCCTGTAGGGTTATAATTATATACGTTAAAATGATTTAGCTTCTCCTTAAAAAAGAAATCGGTTTTCACCTTAACCATATCGTCAAAATAGTGCCACCGATAGTTATCGGGGTAATGTGTTTCCCAGTTAAAATCAATCTCGGTATGCAGCCTACCAAGCGAATCGGAAATAAGCTGACCAACAGCAAAGTACTTACTTTGGCGCTCACCGTTTTCAATTACGTAGCGAGAATTTACCGTAACCCTGTAAATATTATCGGGCTTAACCCCCTGACTAAAACCATTGTATGTGAATAATAGCAATGCTACTATGGCTGCACTAAACCGAATATTTGATTTTTTCATATTGGGACGTCTTTATTATTACGAACGAACAATGCTTACAAAAACAAAATTAGAATAGCTATTTGTAATAAGCTATCGCGGTGATATACTTTCAATCTTTCTGTCCATAACTCTTAACGAGTCTCTAAACAAAATTCGACTATCCCGCAATTCTATTTTTGGTAGTACTGGTGAATAGGTAATCTCTATATCAGAAACCTCTGCAAATTTTTTCCAATCGCCATATTGTGGTATGTGCCCAAGCACAAACCCTTCAATATGCGTATAGGTTGAGTCGGTAACAGAAAGGGAGAGTGTAATATCAATGGCCTTACCATTCCTAGTGTACTGCTCCATTTTAATGTTATCTCTAACACCCGTAGAGTCTCGAGTAAGCCATATGGATGATCTCGGCTCAATAGACTCATCGTTGGGTAAAACCTTAACCAGGGCTGAAAGGGTATATGTACCAGGTTCTTCAATCGGAATTTTAAAATACAAGCTATCCTGGTCAGAGTCGGCAGGAAAAGCCCAGGTAGTTTTTTGTTTCCACAGGTTTAACGAATCAACATTAACCGTTATTGGTTTTACTATTTCTTTAGCAATGCTTGCCTCCAGCTCGGCCTCCATTACCGATAAACGATTTACAACCTTATCGAGTACAGAATCGAATACTTCTGGATTATTAAAGAAGTAGCTCATAGTAGCCATAAACTGTTTATCGGTATAACCCATTTTGCTATATATAGGAGCATAGTACTCTATTGAATCGCGTTTTGAAAACTCAAACGAATTCCTTGAACTAGCCACCACCGCATCGGTTATAAACACCTCAGCTAAAATTTTAACCATATCCTTTTCGGGTATAGTTTTGCTTTTACATCCAGATAGAACAATAGCAAGGAATAAAAAAAACACGAAAAACCGTTGACTATTAATCATTTTAAACCTATTGTTTTCAGTTTAAGCACAAGGCAAGCCATTTGGCTTGCCTTGGTTAAGTTGGGTTATACCAAGGTATTATTTCAGTTTATCAAACTTAAATCCAAGCATAAGTTCATGCGAACCCGCTGAATACCTTCGTAAAGAAGTAATGGCATAATCGAACGAGTAACCAAAAAGGTAGCGTTTCTGGTGGTTGTATCCAATTAGGATTGATACCCCATCCTGCCACCTAAAAGACAGTCCTCCCCAAAACTCATCGCGATAAGTTACTTTTGCATTAATATCTACCTGTATTGGACTGTTCATAACAAATTTAACCAACATAGAGGGTTCTATAACAAAATCGCGATTTAGAGGAAGAAAAATTCCTCCTGTAAGCATAAAGTGCTGCTTAAGCTTATTCAGGCCATAGTAGTTTAGCATTTCCCCATCTTCATCTTCATAAGATAAATCTGAACGGTAGAGCCGCTGCCCTAAAAGCTGGTGAGCCGATATTCCTGCGTACATTCGAGTATCGTAAAGCATAACGCCTACCGATGCATCGGGTGTGAATATTGATTTTGCATTTGCAAATAGCGCTGGGTCGTTCTGGTTAAAATTATCACCAAACTCAAATCTTGATCCATCAATTCTAAACATCAGAAAACCTAACGATACCCCTCCTGAGATTCTTAACCCATTTTCGGAAATTTGCAAATTGTATGAATACGAAAACATACCGCTAGTTCGACCTGTTGGACCTGTAACATCGTGGTAAAAGTTCCCTCCAAACCCCATGTCTTTTGAACCATGGGGACCATAAACACTTAAATTATATGTTTGTGGCGCATCTTTTAACCCTACCCACTGAAAGCGGTTATTTAGTTGAACTTGATAGTAGTTAAACGTACCTGCCACCGCTGGGTTAAAAGCATACGGATTAAACATATACTGTGTAAACTGCGGAAGTTGTTGAGCTACCGCTCCTGTAATAGCGAGCAGCATAGCTGCAACGGTTGTTAGTGCTTTCCTTTTCATATAGTTACATTTACTCAATGTCTAAATTATGCATAATTCTTTGTTACCTAATTATGGTAACCGAACCAGATATTGGTTTCCACTTATTTGTTCCAGCAACGTTGTAGCTAATTACATAGTAATAGGTGCCAATAGATAAATCTTTCCCCCTACTATTCTTTCCATCCCATCCTTTACTAGCTTCTGACCCCTTTGCCGACCATATGAGCGCACCCCAACGGTTATAAATTTTAATTTCAAGGTTCGGAATCACATCAGAATACGGTATCGTCCAACGGTCATTTATACCATCGCCATTTGGTGAGAATACGTTGGAATTTTTAATCTTATCGAGAATACGGGCTTTTAGGTTTACTATCTCTGTACATTGGTGTTGTGAAGTTACTATGGCTTCAATCGGAATGTATTGCTCAACCTTATTGGTAGTTTCATTTGTAATTGACCCTGTAAGTAAACTCTGATACTCTCCCGTTCTAAATATCATAACCGTTTGCTTCTCATCGCTAGGGTTAAAACCAATAACAGGTGTCCAGCTGTACGAAAGTGTATAATCTGCATTCTCTGTGAATATCTCTATTGGATACTCTGTATCAGCAAGTAACGAAATAATCGTTGAATCGCCGTAGCTCTCCCCATCTTCTGGTTTTATCCTAAATGCGTCAAGGTCTGAGTCTACAAAGAATGGGTGTGTTTCCCTGTCAATAAATGGACCAATACGTGGGTACACAGACAAAGTTGCTTCGGCCGATTCGATACAACCTTTTTTGCTAACCGCATCAACACGGAACAATGTGCTATGCAAAAGTTCTCCTGTTGTGTATACATTCGACACTCTCTTGTTCTCAATATCTGGGTTGTCGGTTACGTTAACCCATCGGTACGAATCTATACTTATCAGATTGGGAGTTTCAACCAGCGCAGTAAGATAAGCCTGATCCCTATAGCAATAGTTATTGTCTTTTGTTATTAAAACATCAAAAAGGTTGTTCTCATCTACTGGTATGGCAAAGTCTGTTTTATCAATACATCCCTCAAGGTCGGTAACAACTGCATAAAATTCATTTGCCTGTCTCCCCTTTAAGTGCAGTTTATTATCGAAATCTGTCAAATGCTCATCATTAGTACCTCGATACCATTTTAGGCTATAATCGCCAGCACTTTCAGCATTCCCTCCGGTAATAGCTGATATGTTAATACCTCCATTTACATTACCAATACCCACGTCAACCACTCTACAGTCGGCTGTATCATACTCAAAAGTAATTATAATGGGCTCTGGACCTGGTATTACAACATCCTTAACAGCCACGCACTGGTTTTTGTCGGTAACCGTAAGTTCATAGATACCCGGAATGGGGTAATTTAAGAAAATCGAATCTCCCTCCGTTTTATTCCAGCTATATGTGTAATCGCCTGGCTCGCCCAGATCGCCTGTACCGCCTTCAATCTTCATCTCAATAATTCCATCGCCATCCACACCTATTGTATCATCATGGCAACGACGAAGTGATATATCTGTAACGGTGGTAATTACTATTTCATCGGGTTGCGTTATCTCGTATTCACCATCTTCTGGGAAAGCCTGTGTACAACCATTCCCGTCGGTAATAAATACTTTATAAGACCCTGCAGCTAGGTTAGTAAAAATACCCGAATTGTTAGTATGTTCATATTCACTATCTAGCGGGCCTTCAATTCTATATTCCAACGCTAGGGTATCACCTTTTGCCCAAATCGAAATCTCTCCTTTATTGATTCCAAAACAGTTCAGCGGGTAAATATCAAGACTTGTAATGGTCATTGGGGCGGGTTCGCTAATCACAATCTCATCCGTTTGTACTTCTCCATTAATCTCAACATCCAGCTTATAGGTTCCTGCACAAATACCCTTGTATAGTCCCTCTGCAACATCATACTTTCCGTTCATCTCAGCTGATATGTCTTCTCCATCTTTAAACCATTCTCGCTTATCCAATGTAAATAGGCCTTGATCATCATTAACTGTAATTGTACCATCGCATGCACCATAACAACTGGCAGGGGTACCTGTTAACTTTAGTGGCGCTATCAAGGGTTCGAGTACCGTAATAGTATCCGAGAATACTGGTCCGCAATTTCTGTCATCGGTTACCTCTACAATATAATCACCATTGGCTAAACCTGTAAATATTCCATTACCTAGCTGAGGTCCGGCTATAACTATACCTCCCTTAGTAAGGGTGTAATACAAGTCTCCTGTACCACCCGATGCACTAAGGAATATTGCACCATCAGTTGCACCAAAAGTTGAAATCGGAGTAACCACAATGGAATTAATATCAATTACAATTGGGTCGGGTTCGTCAATATCAAACACTGTTGAGAACACTGGGCCACAACCATTCTTATCATCAACGCCGATATAATAATTATTGCCAAATGCTACATTTTCAAATACTCCATCATTATTAATATCCGATACGTTGTCGTTGTTATCATAAAGTGTAAATGTATAGGGTGCCGATCCTCCAGATACTGAAACGGTAACCTTGCCAGATGCATCACCAAAACATAAAACATCCTGAACATTTGGCGTACCTATTATAAGTGGTAAGGGTATGTAGACCTCCACAGCAAGGTAATCTGTGCTTTCGCACCCTTCAGCTGTTTGAGTTGCATAGTATGTTTCGCCATCAACCAAAATATCAGTCATATTTAGTATATTACCATTGGGCGCATCGTACCAAGTAATGGCCTCGCCGGTAACAACAATATCGGCAATGGTTGCACCAGCGCAAAAATATTGAGGTGATGAGCCGGTGGGTGGGTCTGTTGATTTCTCTGTCACAACCACCTCGTTATCGCCAAGAATAATGCCCGGACAGTGGGCATCGCTTACGCTCACAATGCTGTAGGTGCCTACCGTTGCGTTTTCAAGCACCAGAACAGCGTCGCCAGAGGGTATGGGGCCAATCTCATCATCATCTCTTTGGAAGACTAATGACCAAGGAGAAGTACCGGTAAATGTGAAAATTACATCTACTCCCGTAGTAGGCGAACCCTCGCAAAAAGATCCACCCCCTGAAATCTCAGCAGTGGGGATTTCATTCACCACCACAGTGATCTCGTTGGAGGTGGCGGGGCTGCCCAATGTGCAGGTCTCGCTCGAGGTAAGGATCACCGCTACCACATCACCATTCGCCAGGGCATCGGTGGTGTAGGTGGGCTGGTCATCGCCCACGTTGCCACCGTTCAAGATCCACTGGTAGGTCGGCGCAACGCCCTCGTTGACTGGCGTTGCGGTAAAGGTAACCGATGTGCCCTCGCAGATCTCTTCGCCCGGATCGGCCGCGATGGTCACACTCACGGGTAGTATGGGGTTCACCTCAACTGTTACGGCCAATCGATTAATGCTCTCGCAACCGTTAAGGTTTTGGGTTGCATAATAGCTTTCACCATTCACCAGCATATAGTCGTTTGCCAACTCAACCCCACCTACTGGGGCATCGTACCACTTAACATCCGTTCCTGTTACCTCAATGTCAGCAATGGTTGCCCCAGCGCAGAACTCTTGATTGGCTGGACCAGTGGGAGCTATGGTAGAAATTTCGATAACTTCGGCTTCGCCAGAAACGGAACCAATACAATCTTCATTTGTAACACTAGTGAGAGTATAGGTACCTGAAAGCGTTAAATCTTGAAGTGAATACTGCATAACATTTATATCTGTTATAGCAGGCTGGTCAGCACCATTAATAGCATAAACAATACTGAAGGGTGGCGTTCCTGTAAAATCTATAAGAATGGAAATATCATCCAAGGTATTACCTTCGCAGTAATTACCTCCTCCACTAATTATGGCTGTTGGCAATTCAATGATTGTTATTTCAGTAGTTACTGTATTTACGCAACCCTCGTTATCAAGAGTGTAATTAACAGTATAGGTGCCTGAGGCGCTGGCTTCAAGATCAACCTCGCCTGTGTCAATATCAATTATTAAATCAGCATTATCACACGAGAATTCCCCGCTCATATCGCCAGTTATGGTTACTGTTGCAACACCAGTAGCACAGTATGGAGAGTCATCGAATGATATAGTTGCCTGAGGTAAATCATTAATTGTAATTAGAGTTGTTGCTTTATTAAAGCATCCTGTAAATATATCCTGAAAGCGATATTCAACAGTGTACGTTCCCGGAATACTTGTTTCAAGGTTAATGTCACCTGATATCGGATCAATATCCAGGTTAGTGTCCTCGCAGGAGAAAATACCACCATCAATTCCTATTAAGGTAACCTGAGCTATACCTAATCCTTCGCAATAAGGGGATTCGGAGTACTCAATGGTAGCCTCAGGAAGAGCATGAATATACAGGCCGAAAGTTGCAGTATTGGTACAAATCCCATCTGTGAACTCATAAGTCACCGTGTGAGAGCCTGCGTCGCTTGCGCCAATATCAATCTGTCCACTTGATTCATCTATTGCCAAACCATCGGTTCCGCTAAATGATCCTCCAGGATAGTCGCTTACGGTAACACCTATTAACCACCCCTCGTAGCGACAGAACTCGTCATCTTCGTATGATATAGTTGCTACAGGCAGCGGATTTAACACAACCGAGACTTCGTTGCTTAAACCAGTGCATCCACTGGTGGTCACATCAACACTGTAGTTCCCCTCCGCCGTGGCGGTGTAGGTTGGGTCGGTGGCCCCCGCAATGGCTACATCGTTGCGCAGCCACTGGTAGGAGTCGCCAGCTATATCGATGGTGAACGTGGTGCTAATCGTCTCCCCGGCGCAGTACTCCAGGCCATCCAGCGTCGAGATGGTGGGCTCTGGCAATGGCTTGACTATGATCTCGAGCATATTGCTGGTGCCCTCGCACCCATCGTCGGTTACCGCCACGGTGTACTCCCCCGCCTCGGTCGCGGTGTAGGTGGGGTTGGTGGCCCCCGCAATGGCTACATCGTTGCGCAGCCACTGGTAGGAGTCGCCAGCTATATCGATGGTGAACGTGGTGCCAATCGCCTCCCCGGCGCAGTACTGTAAGTCATCTGCTGTGCTTATGGTTGGAGTTGGATTTGCATTGATAACCACTTGGGCTGTTGTTATATTGAAGCACAGAGTGAATGGATCTTGAAAGCGATACTCAATAGTGTATGTTCCTGAGGGGCTTGTTGTAAGATTTATCTCGCCAGAACTTCCATTAATATCAAGGTTAATATCATCACAAGAAAATTCACCACCTCCCTCTCCATCAATAATAACTGTAGCCACTCCTTCCCCTTCGCAGTAGGGCGAGCTAGGATACTCAATGGTTGCCACAGGAAGTGTATGAATAACTAAATCGAAAGTTGTGGTATTAGTACAAGTACCATCGGTGAACTCATAAGTCACTGTGTGTGTGCCTGCATCGCTAGCACCTATGTCTATCTGCCCTGTTGCTTCATCTATAACCAAGCCTGAGGTACCGCTAAATGTTCCACCAGGATAGTCGTCAATACTAACATCTACTAATTTTCCCTCGTATTTACAATATTCGTCTTTGTCATATGATATTGTAGTGGTTGGAATCGCCAGTATTTCTATATCGGTTGATGCAATAACTGTACAACCATCAATTGTTAGTTCGTATTCTACAGTATAAGTATTAGGGATGCTTGCTTCTAAATCTACTTCACCTGTAGAGGAATCTATTTGAAGCCCAACATCTGAGCTATATGTACCCCCGGTATCTCCTGTAAAAGTTACAGTTGCAATACCTTTACCACAATATGGGCTCTCCTCATACAGAATAGATGCCTGAGGCATTCCCTTAATTTCAATAATTGCAGTTGCTTCGTTGGAACACTTTCCGTCTGTGTAATTATATGTTACGGTATAGATACCTGGAGTGCTTCCCTCGAGGTTAACCTCTCCTGTAGAACTGTTTATAGACAATCCATCGGTAGAAGTAAAAGTACCAGAGTAAGCAGGGCCACCATATGACACGGCTGCTACTCCTTGGGCACAATAAGGGCTATCGTCATAGGAAATAGTTGTTTCGGGTATTTCGTCAATTGTAATAGTTGTAGTAGTAGTGCCGCTGCAAACGCCATCACTAAAATGATAGGTAACGGTATATGTACCCGAATCGCTAGCATCCAAATCTACTTCCCCAGTAATTGGGTCAATTGCAAGACCTGCTGGTTCAGCAGTGAAAAGGTGAGTATCCGCATAGTAAACTCGCACCTTCCAAGTATTATTATTAACCCTATGTTGCGAAACAGAGCATCCTCCTGTAGGCCAAGTTCTTCCAGCGTGAAGTTCGAAATTAATATCACCTCCACCAACAACTCCATTGGCAATATCTAACCCAGTTCGATTATATTGATAAACCCCTGAAGTATTGCCAACCCCTTTATATACTTCTGACTCAGCGACACCCCCTGCAGAAACACATGACAAGTAGCTCCTTTGCTGAGAGAAAACGAACATTTCTGGAGGGAAAGCAACCGCCCACATTTCATATTCCACATCAACACCAGTAATTGTAGCTCCTATAGGTATTGTTACTGTTAGATCCCCGGGACACGAAGATGATGTGAAATTGTCAAGGTTATTAAAATCGGTTGGTAAGTTGCCTCCACTGTAAGTTGCTTCAACATAATTAATTATTTCTCCATTTATGGTAACTGTAGCTGTAGTTCCTGGGATCTTGCAATAGGGATCTTCTTCGTACTCTATAGTTATTGTAGGAAGTTCACTTACCTGTATGGTTCCATTGGCCGAAGCCCCAGCGCAACCACCAGCTCCATCAACGGTTACAGTGTAGCTAGATGAACCTGTGGCACTAGGGGTTCCACTGATTGTAAGGGTTCCACCAACTTCGGAGTAAGAAACACCAGCTGGAAGGCCAGAAACCGATACAGCACCGTAATCGCCTGTAATTGTGTACACAATATCGCTTATGGCATCACCGTTACACACTCCCTGATTGTTATTACCAGTGGTTAGTGTTATCACCGCATTGGTGCAACCACCTGGTGCGGTAAGAATAATATCGGTTACCGATGCGCTAGTACAGCTGGCTGCATCTGTAACATATACGGTATAAGTTCCAGCTCCAAGTCCAGTAAAAGTATAACTTGTGGCAGATATTTCACCAGAGTTGGCTGACGAAGTACCTGTAAGGTAATATGTGTAATCAGGTGTTCCTGTTCCTCCATCAAGGTTAACGGTAATTGATCCTTCGGTTCCACCAACTGTAGTAGGATCGGAATGGGTAACATTATCAATTTCAGGAGCCCCTGCTGGCGCATTAATTGTTTCTGATGTGGGATCGGAAACGCAGGTGGGATCGCTAACCAATCGTACCCTAATATTATATGTGCCTGGATCAAGGTCCGGAAAAATTGGTGATGCTTGGAAGGCTCCTCCGTCAATATTGTACTCATAATCAACACCTGCTGGTGTATTAACAGTAATAGTTCCCTTATCTGGACCACCGCAAGCGGGGTGGGTTGCTGATAGGTTTGGGGCTGCGGGGGGGCTGGAGGCTGCGATTAAAGTGTAAATATGACTAGTTATACACGAATGATCGAGCTTATTACGAGCACTTATCAGGTAACTGTCCGCTGCCAGATTGGGAAACAACTCCGAATCTTGCCAATCAATACCAGCAATATCCTTGCTATACTCGTATGTTACTCCACCACCAGACAGAGGTTGTAACACTTCAATCGAGCCTAGGGGGTTAGCACATGATGGATGAGTAGTGAAAACTTGAATGGGGTCGGGGGTTGGGGGTACAGCATAAATGGTAACATCGTTTAACAATAGTGTGCACTTTGCTGTTGCTTGAGTGGTTACTTCTACTCTAAGGTTATAGTCTTGCCCTCCTTCTAACCCAGGGAAACTAGGTGTTCCCACATAACTTGTTCCACCATCTACGCTATAGTGGAAACTGTATACATCACCTTTCGAATCAATAGGAGTGTTTATTTGAATAGTACCCGTTGGAACTGCACAGGTTGGTTGAGTGGTAGAGAAAGTGAGGTCATCGGGTGCAAAAACTTCGAAAGGATCTGCAGTTTTATTTGCTGAAGGGCCTGAAACAAATACAATAAAGCTACCGCTTTTGACGGGTAAAGCACCATCATCTGGTAAATTTATAGTAGCACTTGGCCCAACAATTGGGATAAAATCATACACTCCAATTGTAGTATTCCAAACCAAAACACTCATTGGTTCTGCTGTTCCGTTACTTACAACTATCGTTAGCTTACCATCATCTCCACCTGGGCATGACACATGCTTATCAACAGTAACATCAACGGTAAGCTGCGCCATTGAAAAAAGGGATAAACTAAGGAATGTAACAATAAGTAGCGAATACCGAAGAAGTGACTTCATAGGGCAATTTTTTAAAATGGGTTCAAAATAATTTAAAAGACTTAAATCCTTTATAAATTATTATAGGACAATGAACAACAAGTATATTATTCGTTCTCAAACTGAGAAAAGAAATTTTGAGTGACTTGAAAAAGTTTTCACCTAACTTAATTAACATGCGAAAGTAATTTTTTTTTTTCAAAGACAAAAACATCTGCCTACAAATTAGGGTTTTAGAGTACTTTTTAAAGTAAATATTTATTGTTTTATAATAAATCTACCATAAAATCGAATAATAACTCAAGCCCTCGTTTTACTACAAACTATGTTGCTCTTTATTAAGTGTTTATTTTTACGTGAAACCCTATAAAAAGGTTTGAATTTAGAATAATCTGCGTTTTTTACTTTCTGTTTAAAATACAAACTCTTCGAATAAATAATTTATTAGTACTAACTGTTTAGCAAGTAATTATATGCCACGATTGCGTTTAGGATAAAAAAATTATTAAACAACTGTAAATGAATGTGGTTTAATTAACAAGATGTAACTTACTATTCAACTATAAACGCCCCTTCGACTACCTTAATTAAACTACATTGAACCATAAATATATAATCTCTAGACACTAACAACCACTAAAATTAAGTTACATCAAATTTTACACCAAAATACATAACTCGTTAATTGTTTGTCATATGGATGTTTCATGGCGATGAACAATGTCCGATACTGGGCATTTTACTTAAGGGGTTAGCTTACGCCGTTCACAAAATTTACATTTTGATGCTTTGCAAGGTATACAAATATTTGTAACTCCTTAAAATACAGTGTGAAAAAATGCAACAAATAAAGATAATTTCCGAATACTATAATACACTTAACTAACCAGGAGGGTAAAATTATGAAAACAGATTTTATGTGTCCAAAATGCAGGGGATACCTAAGCGTGGACAATAAGGTAATTTTCAGTATTAAAACCAAGGGTTGGCAAGGCGGCCTGCTAATGCTAACCCCTACGCTGGGCGACTATACAACGTTACACCATCCATCATTCTCGTTTAAAGATAATGATGATTTTGATTTTTACTGTCCTATTTGCGGCTACGACCTATCGGTAGAGGGCGAAAAGCGTTTGGCCAAAATTATACTAAAAGAGGATAACGGGAAGGAGTACTCTGTGATTTTCTCGAAAATTAAAGGCGAACAATGCACCTACAAAATTGCTGAGCAGAAAATTGAGGCTAAATATGGTAAAGATGCCCATAAGCACGCAAACGTGCTAAACCTTTCGGCTTACAAGTAGGTTACATTAAGCTTGCAGCTGGTGCGGTAAAATACCCATTGGGATAATACCCTCGGGCGAAACCTGTACTTGAAACGGAATAATCTCAACCCCTTTGCCGTGGGCTTCAACTAGTAGTTTCGCATAATCTGGATCGATATTCCTTTCTGGAGCAAAAATATTAACATCGGTGCGCTGGATAATGTAAAGCATTACTGCTCGCATACCAGACTCCTTTACCTTAATAAGGGTTTGAAGATGCTTTTGCCCACGGGTAGTTTTGGCATCGGGGAAAAGTGCAAAATCGCCCTCCTTAAGGGTAACGTTTTTTACCTCAATAAAGCATTTCTCTTTATCGTTCTCAGCAAAAATATCAAAACGACTATCGCCAAAGGTTACCTCGCGCTTTACGTTGGTATAACCCTGTAAACCAGGAATAACACCTGCCTTAACCCACTCAAGGGCAACACGGTTGGGTACAGAAGTGTTTATGCCCACCCAGCCGTTGTTAATCATAATCATTTCCCAGGTAAACTTGGTTTTTCGTTTTGGGTCGTTTACAGGCGAGAGGTAAACCTTTGCCCCCTCCTCGAGGCAACTTTTCATAGAGCCAGAATTGGTGCAGTGGGCGGTTACCGTTTCTCCGCTATCCAATACCACATCGGCTAAAAAACGTTTGTATCGCTTAATAAGTCGGCCTGCAACCAAGGGGGTAGGGAAATTAATATGCATTATAGAGCTATTTATTTAGATGTGTATATACTTGTCAAACAGGCTCTTTACTCCCTTTGGCTCTCCAATTATTGTTACAATATCGCCTTCAAGTAAAAGGGTATCGCCCCTAGGTGTAAGTATGGTTTTTTTACGTTGCACCATAGCCACAAGCACATCCTGCGGGAATCGTATATCCTTAAGCATCTTATTAACAAGATGTTCTGTACTTGTATTTGAAATAAGTTCGAGGGTGATATACCTGTCGTTGTGCAGTAAGTACTCTTTCATTTCGCGCTCGTTACTAATTTCGCACATACTCTCTACAAACTTTCTTCGTTCCACAATATCCATTAGGCGCGAAAGTATTCGAAGTTGCAGCTTGGGATTGTCCGCCCTATTTAGCAGGAAGAAGAAAACCCGAATGTTATCTTCAGAAGAAATTTCACCTTTCTCTATGGGTTTATCTACGCCAACGCTCGACGTGACAATAAGAAGCATTGGTCTTTCCAACGTTTCAGCTTTCCCATAGAGTATGGATACCCGAGGAATAATCAGAGCAGGATCAATATTGGTTACCTGCATAAATTCATCCACTAGGTGTTGATGACTTGAACCCTCAATTTTTATTGAAAGGTCGGTTGAAACCCTATCAACCAAATCTTTAAAACTAATTATTTTATCGTGCAGACTTATAACTTGAGCATGCACAACCATTTCATCAAAAGGATCGCCATCACGTAACCCCTTCTCTTTAAGAATAAATAGCATCTCATTCTCAAGCCCAGCGTGCTGTTTTTGCCCAAGTAGCGCAAACCAGTGGTAAATGGCCCCTTCGCGCTTGGCATTTTTTCTTGAGTAGTACCTATACCATAGCATAGCAAAAATTACGATGGCTGCACTAAAAAGGATGGGTACCCACCCTGCGTAGGCAATTAAAATTACCGACGAAACCATTCCAAATATTTGCATCCAAGGGTAAAAAGGAGAGTGGTAGCCTGGGTCGTAAGACTCTATTCGACTATTGCGCATAACTATTACCGCAAAATTTATCAGAAAGAATATGATAAACTTAAATGCCCCAGCCATCTTTGCTAAAACCTCAACATTAACGGTTAAAATAAGCAATATCATAAGTGCTGAGGTGGCAATAATAGAGTAAACGGGAGTTTTATACTTACCTACAAACGTAAAGAACGATGGAAGTACCTTATCGCGGCCCATAGCCATTGGATAGCGTGAGGCCGACATTAGCCCTCCATTGGCAGTAGTAGCAAAAGCGGCAATGGCTGCACCAATTATTAAGATACCTGCAATTTTCGCGGGTATAATTTTAAAAACTGTAAGCCTGGCAGTCCATACAGGAAGCACATCGCTTACAAATTCTGTTTGGGGAATTACAGCAACCATAATAAAAACGCCACCAACGTAAATAATGGTTGTTACTATTAGCGAAAGAATCATACCAAGCGGTATATTCCTTTCGGGGTTTTTAACCTCTTCGGCAACGCTGGCTGCCTCAGTAAGCCCAAGGTACGAAACATACACAAAGGCTGTTGTGGAGATTAATCCGGCAAAACCATTTGAAAAAAAGGGCGAAAAGTTATCGCCAACCATCTCCTGTATGTTAAGGCCAAAAATTGTTCTAAACCCTTCAACCAAGAAAAGTACCATCACACCTATCAGAAAAAACACCAAAAAATTCTGAAGTTTTGTCGTTTTCTTCGACCCAAGAATATTGACAAACATAAAAAGCAGGGTAAGGACAACGGCAATAATGCGGATTGGAAAATCGAAAAAGAGTGCCGTGTAGGCACCAATACCAACAAGTGCAAAACAGGTTTTTAGTACCAATGAAAAGTATGCACCTATCCCACCCAGGGTTCCCATCATTGGACCAAGGCTTCTGTCGAGCAAAAAGTAAACCCCACCAGCGCGAGGAATTGCAGTAGCCAGCTCGGCAATGCTAAACATTGCAGGCAAAATTAGGATTGCAGCTAAAAGGTATGATATAAAAACGGAGGGTCCCGTGTACTGAGACGCCAAACCGGGCAGCAAGAAAAACCCTGAACTAATCATTGCTCCTGTGCTAAGAGCAAACACATCAACTAACCCAAGCTCCTTATTTAGCTTATTTTTTGGTTTAACAGCCATGCTGTAAAAATATAAAAAAAAACGCTTACAACCACCAATGGGTAATAAAATACCTGATAATTCTCAGTTTCTAATTAACTTTAGCTAAAAAGTTAAAACAACATAAATACTTAAAGGGCTGCCAGCCAATTAATACCTATATTTGTACTTAGAAAATAATTATTTTATGGTAAAAAAGAAAAAAGATACAAAAAAGACGAGCTTCAATAAGAATATGCTCATGAAATCAGTAATGAGTGTTTTCGCATCAAACTCATCGAAAAGCCTTAATTACAAGGAACTAGCCAGTTCGATTGGAGCCAAAGATGCCACATCGAAAAGGCTTATTAATGAGGTACTTTACGAACTAGCCGACCAAAAAATGCTACAAGAAGTACTTAGGGGTAAATTTATGATTACCTCACTATCAAACGCCATTGAGGGCGTTGTTGAGATGGAAAGGGACGGTAATGCCTACGTTATAACCGACAACAACGAAGAAGTATTTGTACCCGACTACAACCTGAACCGTGCCCTGCATGGCGATAGGGTTAAAGTGGCAACTATTCCAAAGCGCAGGCGACAAAGAACAGAAGCAGAGGTAGTTGAAATTGTGGAACGTGCCAAGCGTACCTTTGTTGGTAAAATTGAGGTAGAAAAAAACTACGCCTTTGTAATTAGCGATAATAAGCTAATGCCCCACGATATTTTCATCCCAAAGAATGCACAAAAGGATGCCAAAAATGGACAAAAAGTTATTGCCCGGATAATAGACTGGCCCATAAACACAAAAAACCCTATGGGTGAGGTAGTTGAGGTAATTGGTAACCCCGGCGAGCATGAGGTTGAAATGCATGCTATACTGGCCGAATTTGAACTCCCTTACCATTTCCCCGAAGAGCTAAACAAGTTTGCTCTCTCCATATCCGAAAAGATAACCAAAACCGACTATGAGCAACGACGAGACTTTAGGGAAACAACAACGTTTACCATTGACCCAGCCGATGCCAAGGATTTTGATGATGCGCTTTCATTCAGAGAGATAGATGAAAAAACCATAGAGTTAGGCGTGCATATTGCCGATGTAACCCACTTCGTAAAGCAAGGTGGTCCTATTGATAACGAAGCTATTGAACGCGCAACATCGGTATACCTAGTTGACCGATGCGTACCCATGCTACCCGAAAGGCTATCGAACTTTATTTGCTCGCTACGACCAAACGAAGAGAAGCTTTGCTTCTCGGCAGTTTTCGAAATGGACCTTGAGGGTAATGTTCAAAAGGAATGGTTCGGCAGAACCGTTATAAAATCAACTCAACGCTTTGCGTACGAAGAGGCACAACAGATAATTGAAACGGGCAAGGGTCCTCTGGCCAAAGAGGTACTAACCCTAAACAGTGTAGCTCAAAAGTTAAGGGCCAAACGATTAAAAGCGGGTGCCATTAATTTTGATAGAGCCGAGGCAAAGTTTGACCTTGACGAAAACGGGAAACCCCTGGGCATTTCATTTAAGGTTCAAAAGGAGGCAAACCAACTTATTGAAGAGTTTATGCTGCTTGCCAACCGAAGCGTAGCGCTGTTTATAGGAAAATCGAAAGATAAATTTAAGTCGAAACCATTTGTTTACCGGGTTCACGACAAGCCCAATCCAGAAAAATTTGAAACCTTCCGCAAATTTATTACCCGTTTTGGCTATAATATTGAAGGAGGTACAGATAAACAGATTGGTAAATCGCTAAACAAGTTGCTTAACGAGGTAAAGGGTAAAAAGGAGCAAAATCTTATAGAAACCCTTGCCCTACGGTCAATGGCTAAGGCTCGGTACACCACTAATAATATTGGGCACTATGGCCTTGGATTTCCGTTCTACACACACTTTACATCGCCCATACGCAGATATCCTGATATGATGGTGCACCGATTGCTTGCGCACTATCTCGACAATGGAAAACCCAAGAACGAGGACGAGCTGGAGCGCCTTTGCAAACACTCAACCGATATGGAGATTAAGGCTACCGAAGCCGAACGCGCATCAATAAAATACAAACAGGTTGAGTTTATGTCCGATAAAATTGGGCAACACTTCCAGGGTGTTATTACTGGGGTAACCAGTTTTGGGCTTTTTGTTGAGATAATTGAAACAAAATGCGAAGGGTTAGTTGCTATTCGCGATTTAAACGATGATTATTACGAGTTTGACGAGGACAACTACTGCCTAACCGGACGACAAAACGATAAGAAATACCAGTTGGGTGATGAGCTACTTGTTGAGGTTTATAGAGCGAACTTACCAAAAAAACAGCTCGATTTTAGGCTTGTTGAAGATTCCGACTCAGAGGGCAAAAAGACAAAACCTTCGACACCAAATAAAAATAAATCAAAAAAACGATACTAGTTTTGTAACCAAAGATGAATTCGCTTGTCTCAATATTGTGAAAAATATTAGAACCGTGTATTTTAAGTATTCTGATTGCCGGAAAAGTCAATCGGAATAAAACTTCCCATAATAAATTATCAACAAATTAACCAATTTTTTAAAATGAGAATTAAACATCTTTTGCTAGGTTTAGCTACCCTAGTTTTACTTAACCTAGGGCTAAGTATTAATAGTTATGCCGTTACTTTTAACACAGGCACTATAAGTGTTACCCAGTATAAACTTAGTAATGGCCTTACGGTAATTCTAAACGAGGACCACTCAAAACCCGAAGTTTTTGGCGTGGTTATGGTAAAAGCTGGTGCTAAAAACGACCCAGCCAACGCCACCGGAATGGCTCACTATATGGAGCATATGCTTTTTAAAGGAACTCAAGAGTTGGGTACCATCAATTGGGAAAAGGAGAAACCTCATATCGACAAAATATTTGAACTTTACGACGTGCTGGGCCAAACCACCGATGAGGCTAAACGCAAAGAGATTCAGTCACAAATTAACGAGGAATCGCTTAAGGCAGCCGAATACGCCATTCCCAATGAGCTGAGCAACCTAATTAACGAAATGGGTGGCAGCAATATGAACGCCGGAACGGGCCCCGATTACACCGTTTTCTACAATAAATTCCCATCGAGCCAAATTGAGAAGTGGGTTGACCTTTACTCTCATCGTTTTGCTAATCCTGTATTCCGCAGTTTTCAAGCAGAGCTTGAAGTTGTTTACGAGGAGAAAAACTTATACAATGACCAGTTTCAAACAAAGTTACTTGAAGAATTTCAAAAATATTTCTTTAAAAACCATCCTTACGGGCAGCAAACAATTATAGGAACTATCGACGATTTAAAGAACCCCTCGCTAACCAAGATGTACGAATTCTTTAAAACTTACTACGTTCCAAACAATATGGCAGTGGTGCTTACAGGCGATTTTAACTCGAACGAGGTAATGCCTCTGATTGAAAAAAAGTTTGGTGCGTGGGTGCAAAAAGAAATTCCCGAGCCTAGGGTTTGGAATGAAGAACCCTTTAACGGCAGAGAAATACAGGAGGCTAAACTTACCCCCATTAAAATTGCCCTACTGGGTTTTCGCGCACCCTCGGCTACACAAAAAGAGAGCCTAATTGCCGACGTTACGCTTAAAGTGCTTAACAACTCATATTCAACAGGCTTACTCGATAAGTTGACTCTCGACGGGAAAATTCTTGCTGCCCAAGCTATGTCGATGCCATACTACGACCACGGCGCAACTATTCTTTTTATCATTCCTAAAATTATTGGTCAGAAATTTGAAACTGCTGAAAACCTTGTACTTGCCGAAATTGAAAAACTTAAAAAAGGCGAGTTCGACGATTGGATGCTCGATGCCCTTAAGCAAGATATGTATCGCAGCCATATGACCAGTATGGAGAGTAATGAGGACAGAGCACTTCTTTTTGCCGATGCATTTACCAAAGACCAAAGTATGGAGGAAGCCCTAGCCTACGCAGATAGAGTAATGGAAATATCAAAGGACGATGTAGTTAAAATGGCAAACACTATTTTTGGGCCCAACTATTTAGCTTTTCACTCAAAAATGGGATTTCCAAAGAAGGAGAAAATTGAAAAACCCGACTACAAGCCACTTAAGGCAAATACAAATGCCCTGAGCGAGTACGCTAAGCATTTCGAAGCAATCTCATCGCATGAGCCAAAAATGCAACCCATAGACTTTAGTAAAGATGTAACTACTAAGGATATTTACGGTGGGCACAAATTACTAGCTGTTACCAACCCAGTAAACGACGTTTTTTCATTAACCCTTGCCTTTGAAGTTGGAGAAGTTGAGAACCCTATGTTAGAATTTGCAACTACCGGCATTAATATGAGCGGAGCAGGCGAGTATGATGTTACGCAGCTAAAAGAGGAGTTTTCAAAAGTTGGAACCTCTTACAGCATCTTTGCAAATGATTCATACACTATTATTGATGTTCAAGGAATTGAAGCGAACCTCGCCAGAACAATGGAACTTGTGGGCTTAATTATTTCTGACCCAAAACTAGATCAGAGTAAAATAAAAACAATAATTGAGGGCGAAGCCACAAATAGGAAAATGGAACGCTCCGAAGCCGATAACGTTGCCCAGGCGCTGCTTGAATACGGATTATACAATCAAAAATCGAGCTATATTGAAAGGCTAACCTCTAAGGAGTTGAAAAGCCTTCAGGCATCACAACTTATCGATGCGTTTAAAAAATCAACTGGCTACACATGCCAAATTCGCTTTACTGGTAAAACTTCAGCTGAGGATGTTGCCACGTTGGTAAAAAATCACATCCCACTTGCGCAGAACCCAACCGTTGGGAATAGTCCTATCGACAGGCTAGCACAAAAGTACACCGAAAACACTGTGCTTTTTGTTAACAAGAAAAAGGCACGCCAAAGTAAAGTATTTCTCTTTGTGAATGGTGCCCCTTTTAACGTTGAAAACGTTGTGGCAATGGAAGCGTTTAACGATTACTTTGGAGGGGGTTTTTCAGGGTTAATTCTTCAGGAGATTAGGGAATATCGCTCATTGGCGTACTCTGCTGGTGGTAACTTCCGCGCTCCGCGAAATGCTGGCAATCCAACCGATTTTATTGGGTACGTTGGAACACAGGCCGATAAAACCATAACCGCAATAGAAACCTTTAACGGGCTAATTCGCGAAATGCCTGCCAAAACCGAACGGATTGATATGATTCGGAACCATCTTCAGCTTTCGGCGCTAACCAAACGGCCCAACTTTAGGGGTCTTGCCTCAACCGTTGAGGGTTGGAAAAAACAAGGGTACAAAGCCGACCCAATGTTAGTGAATATGCCTGCCTACAAAAACATAAGCTGGAATACAGTTGAAGAATACTATAAGAAAAATATGAAGGATAAACCACTGGTTTATATGATTGTTGGTGATAAGAAGCAGGTTAATATGAAGGAGCTGGAGAAATATGGAAAAGTGATTGAAATTAATGAGCAGCAACTTTTTACAAAATAAAAGTTAACGGCTATAATATAAACCCCAGCTTGTGTAACCACAGGACTGGGGTTTTGTTTTTAGTAAAAAGTTCAATTCAACAGCCCTACCTTACGGGGCAAAACTTACTATTCGTATTTAAGAGCGAACCAATGGTTAACCAATTTTTAATATATTTGCCCATACATTCGCTCCAAACCAATCGGGGCATCCACTAAATTTTGCCAGCCCTACAACTAAGTTCTTGGCTAGCAAGGACAAAAGCAGCAAACTATGGAAAAAATTAAAATTGCTAAACAGCTAAACGATACCCTCTCGGGCAAAACACCACAAGAGATACTAACATTTTGCATAAATCATTTTAACCAATCTATTGCCCTTTCGTCGAGCCTTGGGCTCGAAGACCAGGCGCTTACCGATATGGTGGCAAAAATAAACCCTGAAACAACCATATTTACTCTTGATACAGGCCGATTATTCCCAGAAACATACGACCTAATTGACCGTACCTGTGGCAAGTACAATATTAAGATAAAGGTTTACTTCCCAAACAAAGAGGATGTTGAAAAGATGGTGAACGAAAAAGGGATAAATCTTTTTTACGAAAGTGTTGAAAACCGAAAGGAGTGCTGCCGCATACGAAAACTGGTTCCCCTAAAAAGAGCCTTTGAAGGGCTCGATGCTTGGATTTGCGGCCTTAGGCGCGACCAATCGGTTACCCGAAAAGATATGCAAACCGTTGAATGGGACGAGGCCAATGGTCTGATAAAAATTAACCCGCTTATTGAATGGAGTGAGCAAGATGTTTGGGACTATATTAACCAACACAACGTTCCCGTAAACCCATTACATAAAAAGGGATTCCCGAGTATTGGCTGCCTTCCCTGTACCCGAGCCATTGAACCTGGCGAGGATATAAGAGCTGGAAGGTGGTGGTGGGAAAACCCTGATACAAAGGAATGTGGCCTGCACAAAAAGTAGGTAAAATCCACCCTCTATAGCGTTTTTTTTGGATTGTCTTTTTGTATGGTAAATACAAACGAGGTACCCTCGTTTACGCTACTGCGCACATTAATTGTTTGCTTGTGAGCCTCAATTATATGCTTAACTATGGCCAAACCTAAACCTGTACCGCCCTGCTCACGCGACCTGCTTTTATCGACCCTATAGAAACGCTCAAAAATTCGTGAAATATCTTGTTTCGAAATACCAATACCATTGTCGTTAATTTCAACCAAATAGTTCTCGCCCATATCCATAAACGACACCTTGGTTCTGCCCCCATCTTTGCCATAACTTATCGAGTTAACAACCAGGTTAGTAATTACCTGATAAATCCGTTTTTTATCGGCAAAGGCCCAAATGGGCTCACTATACTCCTTATCAAAAACAAGCTCAATCTTCTTTTTGCGCGCACGCATCTCTATTGTATCAAAAACCTCATCAACGAGCTTAATAAGATTTAGTTTTTCGAATTTTAGCTGAATTTCATTGGACTCAAGCTTCGATATGGTTTCTAAATCTTCTACAATTGAAATAAGCCGGTTAATACTTTTCTCGGTACGCTCAAGGTAATTTCTGTTTATGGTTTTATCTTCTAAAGCGCCATCGAGCAAGGTTAATACGTATCCCTGAATATTGAAGATAGGCGTTTTAAGCTCGTGCGAAACGTTACCCAAGAACTCTTTTCTATAATCCTCAAGCTCTTTAAGCTTATCAATTTCAAGGCTTTTACTCTTTGCCCAAACTTCAACATCGCGGTTAACCTCGGCAATCAAATCCTTGCCTTCGAGCTGCTTGCGGAGCTTCGCGTCTGGTACTTTTAGGTTCTGAATAGTTTTGTAGATTGGGTTAATTTTACGGAAAATAAACAGGTTAATAAGCCGTAATACCAGTAAGTACATTAGTAAAAATATGATTAACGCTAATGCTAAAACCAGCCAACCCGTTAAATTAACGGGACTATTTTGCAGCAGCGTATAAACAAGCAAAAGAACTCCGGCAGTAACAAGCGAAACCGTTAGCGCAATAATTTTTGCAAAGTTTATCCTCATAAATTATACGTCTTTACTTTTTACTGCTTTTTATTAGTTCGCCAAGCATTCCCCCTTCAAGGTACTGTTTAAGCAGCTTGGTAATATACTTTCCAACAACATCAAACTCCAGATTAACCACTGTGCCCACCTTAAACTCGTGAAAATTGGTTATGTCGTAAGTAAAGGGAATTATTGCCACCTGAAACGATTTATCCTGCGAGTTAACCACGGTAAGGCTAACCCCATTAACCGAAACCGAGCCTTTTTCAACGGTGATATTTCCCTTGGTTGGGTCGTACTCAAAGGTAAAATACCAGCTACCGTCGGCCTCTTCAACCTTGGTGCAAACGGCTGTTTGGTCAACGTGCCCCTGAACCATATGCCCATCGAGCAAGCTTTCAAGCGACATACTACGCTCTAGATTAACTTTAGAGCCCACTTTTAGCAACCCTAAATTCGACTTGTCGAGCGTTTCCTTTATTGCAGTTACGGTATAAGTATCGTCCTTTTGCTCAACAACCGTAAGGCACACCCCATTATGCGCAATGCTCTGGTCAATTTTAAGTTCCTTAGCAAAAGAGCAGCTAAGGGTTATATGCAAGTTCTCTTGGTCTTTGGTAAGCTTAACTACCTTTGCAGCCTCTTCAACAATTCCTGAAAACATAATTCAAATTTTTCTGTTTAACAATAGGTCAAAAGTACAAAAATTGTTTCAATGTGGTTTGTAACAATTTTAGTATTGACTTTGTTTTTACAAAAGTTAACAATTTTACCCTAACAAATAAGGCTGGGTTTAGCCAATTTATTATAACTTTATCGCTTTAACGATACCAAAACTGCACCAACTATGATTTTAAGCCATATTATTTGGGATGTTAACCCCGAAATATTTTCTCTAGGCCCTCTCTCCATTCGTTACTACGGTTTGCTATGGGCAATGTCGTTTCTTTTAGGCTATATGATTTTTGAACGAATCGTAAAAAAAGAATCGCTACCCAAAGATTATCTCGATACCCTAACTATGTATATGGTAATAGGTACTATTGTTGGGGCACGATTAGGGCATTGCCTTTTTTACCAGCCAGATTACTACCTTTCGAACCCCTTAGAAATTTTATATATTTGGAAAGGAGGGCTTGCAAGCCACGGAGCAGCCATTGGAATTATATTATCACTATACCTCTTTAGCCGAAGAACTAAACGACCCCTTATATATATTCTCGACCGAATTGTAATTACCGTTGCCCTTGCGGGCGTACTAATTCGTTTAGGAAACCTAATGAATAGCGAAATTTACGGTATTCAAACCCAATTACCTTGGGGCTTTATTTTTAAACAGAATGGCGAGATTGTTCCCAAACATCCAACACAAATTTACGAGGCTTTATCGTACTTAGCAGGATTTATAGTTCTAGTATATATGTACATTAAAACCAATGCAAAACCGAAGCCCGGCTTACTATTTGGGCTATTCCTTATCTTTATTTTTGCTACCCGCTTTTTAATTGAGTTTATTAAGGAGCCACAGGTTGGGTTTGAACAGAATATGGTACTTAATATGGGTCAATGGCTAAGCATACCGTTTATTATTACAGGCGTAATATTTATATACCTTGCGCTTACTAAAAAGGAAGTTCCGCAAAAAAAGTAATAGGAGTAAATCGGGCCTAAAGCCGTCCGAAACGGATGGTGTTTTGAATGGCTTGCTCCATCGAACGTGGTTTTATTCCCAGTTCATTCTGCATCCTCTCGGAAGAGTAGTACGTAATACTATTACCGCTTTTAGCGGTATCACTAGTTAGTGCAGGGGTTTTTCGGGTTATTAAACTTACTACCCACACCAAGCGCCAAGCAATTGCGGCCATTAAAGGCGTTACCCTAATACGTGGAGGCTTATTTCCTAACTCTTTAGCAATAAGCGCAAATACTTCGCCGTGTGATATGTTTTGCCCATTTACAATAGTACGCTTACCCCAAAACTCTAGTTCCATAGCCTTAAGCATAGAGTCGACCACATCACGAACATCAACATAACCTGTTATGCCCGTTGTATAAAAGGGAAAACCTTTTTCGAGCGTACCAAAAATTTGTCCGCTCCCACTATCCCACTTTCCTGGACCTAAAATTACCGAAGGGTTTACAATGGTAGCATTTAGCCCCTGTTCTATTCCTCGCCACACCTCCATCTCGGAACGAAACTTACTAATTGCATACCCCGACTTACCCTTTGATTTTCCCCAAACTGCCTGCTCAGTAACTTCCTTCCCATCTAATGCATCGCCCAATGAAGCAACCGAGCTAACATGACAGAATTTTTGTACCCCTTGCTCAAGCGATGCATCAACCACATTGGCTGTTCCTTGCACGTTTACTTCGAGCATACGGTTAAAGGCACGTTTGCCAAACGAAACGATAGCAGCACAATGGTAAACCTCACTAACACCGCTAAGGGCAGCCCGTATCGAATCAAAATCTTCGGTTTGACCCTCAACCCACTCTATTTTTTCAAAAAGTTGCTTGCCTTCAGGACTATACCCTTCAAATATTTTTTGGGTGAGGCCAGTATTGCTGGTTTTTCGTTTAAGCGCTTTTACCTTGCGTCCTTGCAAAACGAGTTCGAATAGGAGATGCGACCCAATTAAGCCTGTTCCGCCAGTTACGAGTATCATTCTATTTGTTTTCTTTTGAGAAGAATGGGTTCACAATAAGTTCTTTTTCCCAAGTAAACTTCTTGCCAAAACCCAAAGTATTATCTGTAAACTTTAAAAAGGTAAGGTCAATAACCCAAAGCGGAGTTTTTAGAAGCATAGCAACCGGAAAACGCTTTAGGTAAGCATTCCGTGCTTTTGTGTATAGCTCGTCACGTGCTTCGCTAACAATACCTTGAAACTGGATTCCTCGAAGTTTGCCAATAATATCGGTTTCTAAAACAATACTACCCGCAACGTAAATATTATGGCTAACCTGCCTTATGTGCTTGGTATCGAAATCCGAGGTAAAAACAAGACTGTTATCCTCTTCCATATACACGTAAAAACAGTTTGCACAATAAGGTTCCTCATCGTTGCACGTTGCTAACGTTAACACATGGTGGCTGTTAATAAAACTAACTATTCGTTGGTCGGGTAGGCTCATCAATTTTTTACTGCAATTGAAATGATTAACAAAGTTAGCTAATAATATGTATTAAAAAAACTACTGTTTTTGAAATTAAACTCAAAAACTTTGAATTTATAGCTAAGTATTTTCAACAATACGGATTTGATATTTGTTATAAGAATGACCTATATACATCGAATAGAATACTTTATAAAAACATTGAAATGGATTGGTTACTAGACTATAATCCGGTTTTATTGGCTCTTGGAGCAACCCTTTTTACTTGGTTTGTGACATTGATGGGAGCATCGATGGTTTTCTTTTTTAAATCGATAAATAAAAAAGTACTAAACCCGATGCTGGGTTTTGCCGCTGGGGTAATGATTGCTGCCAGTTTTTGGTCCTTGCTAAAACCTGCAATTGAGATGTCTGAGAAAAGTGGTTCTCATCCGTGGGTGCCAGCTTTAATTGGGTTTTTATCGGGCGGGGCTTTCCTATTTTTAGCTGATAAAATACTACCTCACTTACATATGGGCTTATCAACCGATAAGGCAGAGGGCATTAAAACATCGTGGCAAAGAAGCGTATTGCTTGTGCTTGCAATTACCCTACACAATATTCCCGAAGGCTTAGCTGTAGGGGTTGCTTTTGGTGCACTGGCAAATAACCCAGATACGGGCGTTCTTGCAGGTGCTGTTGCTCTGGCTATTGGAATAGGATTACAAAACTTTCCCGAAGGTGCCGCCGTTTCAATCCCACTGCGGAGGGAGGGCTTTTCGAGATTAAAAGCGTTTAATTATGGTCAGCTATCTGGAATTGTTGAGCCAATATCGGGAGTGATAGGTGCATATTTAGTGTTAACAATAACCCCCTTATTGCCTTATGCTCTTTCGTTTGCCGCAGGAGCAATGATTTTTGTGGTAGTTGAGGAGTTAATTCCCGAATCGCAAACCGGAAACGAAACAGATTTATCTACCATTGGAGCAATGATTGGTTTTGCGGTAATGATGGTTTTAGATGTGGCTTTATAATGGGCTAAAACCCTAATATTAGAATTACTGAAGCCCAAAAATGTTTCGTAAAACATTCTTGGGCTAGAGTAAATTAAAACCTGCTACGTTATCATAAGTAACAGGTTTATAGTTATATGTGTTGTTTTACTTTTTATTCCGACGAACAAACTCCTGAACAACGAATGAAGCAACATCGTCGGCATAGGTGTTCATTCCAAAACCAGCATCGTAACCCAGCTCTTTGGCAAGTTCGTGGTTTAGGCGTGGTCCACCACAGCAAAGAATAACCTTGCTCCGCAAGCCTTCGGCCTCAAGCATCTCGACCAATTCAACAAGGTTTTGAATGTGTACATCCTTTTGGGTAACGGTTTGTGAAATGAGAAGCGCATCGGCTTTAAGCTCAATTGCCTTGGCAATAAACTCATCGTTTGGCACTTGGCTGCCTAGGTTATAAGCCTCAAATCCTTCGTAACGCTCTAGGCCAAAATGACCCGCATAACCCTTCATATTCATAATGGCATCAATGCCTACGGTGTGGGCATCGGTTCCAGTACTTGCGCCAACAATAACCAATTTGCGGCCTATGTTCTCCTTCACATACTCATCGGTTTGGTTCATATCCCAAGTTGTTGCCTCAACCTTTGGAACGTGAATAGTGGTAAAGTCTATTGTGTGAACACAATTTCCGTAGCAATTAAAAAAGGTAAAACCTTTAGTTAACTCTTTGTAAAAAACCACTTGAGGGTTCTCAAACCCCATTTTTTTCATTAGCTGCTTTGCTGCCTCAATAGCTTCATTCCCTGCAGGCACAGGGAGGGTAAAACTTACTTGCGTTTTACCGTCGTTCATTGTGTCGCCGTATGGCTTTGTTTTCTTGAGGTCTTGTGTTGTATCAAAGCTACGCGCCTCCATCGAATATAATCCTTCGCTCATATTTTCTGTATCTTTATTGCTATTCTACTTACGATTTTTCATTAGCTCAATAAATGGGTTGCTGTAGTTGGCTCCACGCTCAACAACGCCAGCAAGACCCTTTCCGCCAGTTTTTGCCCGTTTAATGGCAGCAAACTTTCCCTGTTCAAGCGCATCAAAAAGGCCTTCTTTCTGAAGGGTTTCAAGCAGTTCAACCGTTTTATTTAGTACCTCCTTTGCCCGATTGCGAATAATGCCATCCTCCTTGTACTCAACCTCATCGCCTATATTCTTCATATTATTAAAAATATACTTGGCATTCTCAATGGCTAGGTACCTATCGGACATAAATGGCGTATGAATTGCCTCGGTAAGCATACCTAGAAGCTGAAGCCCTTGTCCGGTCCAAATGGCAATTTGGTTGAAAAGAGCATCCTGTATATGTCCGCGGAAAACATTTCCGGTTTTAAACTTTGTGGGAGGCATATACTTTAGCGGCGCATCGGGGAATATTTCGCGGGTCATTTGAGCCTGTGCCAACTCGTAAAGGAAGCCATTCTCCATCTCAGGGTCCATTTCGAAAGCGTGCCCAAGGCCCATTTGTTCCGAGGGAATTGCGGCAATTAGTGCCAGCTGCTCGTTTATAAAATCGGAAGCTAAAACCGTATGAGCCTCCTCAAACGCATCGGCAGTGGTTAGATAGTTATCCTCTCCGGTATTAATAATAACACCAGCGTAACCATTGATAATACGTGAAAAATATTGGTCAATTAGGGTGCGCTGCATATTGATGTCACGGAAAAGGATTCCGTAAAGGGCATCGTTAAGCATCACGTCCAACCCCTCAAACGCACCCATAACAGCTATTTCGGGCATACATAGGCCTGAGCAATAGTTGCAAAGACGAATATAACGACCAATTTCCTCGCCAACCTCATCGAGCGCTTTACGCATTATGCGAAAGTTTTCCTGAGTGGCAACTGTGCCTCCAAATCCCTCGGTTGTTGCGCCATAGGGAACATAATCGAGCAAGCTTTGGCCCGTTGTACGGATAACCGCAATAATATCGGCCCCTTGGCGTGCTGCGGCTTGAGCCTGAACAACATCCTCGTAAATATTACCTGTGGCAACAATTACGTACAGGTACGGCATTGAGCCTTCGCCAATGGTATTTAAGTAATTATCGCGACGAGCCTTACGTGTTTTAATCCTATCGAGGCTTGCATATACAATGGGCATAATTGCCGCATCAATTTTTTCCTTTGGATGAATTGGCAGGGTTGTTAAATTTAGTTTTCCCTCGGAAACCTGCTCGGCTATTTGCTGTGGATTTAATCCAGTTTCAACTATGGCATTGCCTATATTGAAGATAACCCCTTGCCCCAAAACGCCCTTCTCCTTCAGAGAGTCAACCAGCACATTGGGTAGGGGAACTGCATTGGCATCAATCCCATCAATTCCCAGCAAACGGCAAAGGGTTCGCTCTACTGCAACCGTTGTGTAATTCTCAACAAAATCCTGCACATCATCGGCAATATCCTTGGCGATATTCTTGGCATATCCTACCTTCTCAAAATCGAGACCTAACTTACTCTTTCGCATAACTTTAATCGACCTTTATTATTGTAAACTCTAATTATTATCCTTGTCCATATCTAGCTGTTTTGATGCCTCCGAAAGTATATCGGCATCAACACCAAGTATTTGTGCAATACGTAACGCTTCGTGCGGAACATTAGCGCCATCGTCATCAATTAGCGAGTAATCGATATAATCGCCAATATTTTTTACTGTAATTGTGGCGCCCTCGCTCTTCTCCATAAAACCCTTAACCCTAAGCTTGCGGCATTGTGTGCTTAAACCACTATAATGGGTTGTGATAACTGCTCTTACGTTGCATCCATCTAAAATGTTTGCCACAGCGCTTACAATTGCTCTACCCTCGGTGGGGTTTGTGGTGCGGGCTAGCTCATCAATAAGCACCAATAGTGGGCGCTGCTTTTTGGCCTGCTGTACAATGTGATCTACCTTTAGCATTTCGGAAGCATAGGATGATAGTCCGGATAGTTCCGATTGCTCATCGGCAATGCTAAAAAGGATTTGTTCAACTAGCGCAATTTTTGCACCAGTTGCTGGCACAAAAAAACCAAACTGGCACATTGCTTGGCTTAGTGCAAGCGTTTTTAGCAGTACCGTTTTACCAGCCATATTGGCTCCGGTAATTAGGCAAGTTCCCTTAAAAACATCAACATCAATGGGTTGGTACCGTTTTTTAGCCTGTTCCAGTGTCGTTTTAAGCTGAGGGTAAAACAGCCCATTATAAGATGTAACATCTCCCCCAACCTCGGGCATAATTAGCTTTTCAGCTATTGCCTGCTTGGCTTTAGCAATTAGTATATCGATGTTACCTATTCCACAAAGAGCCTTATCAATTGCAGCTACTGATTCAAACAGCTTATCCGACAGGTTCTGTCGAACGTTATCCTCTATCTCGGTTATTCTGCTCCTTAGCTCGTCCGATTGTTTCTGTAGCTGCTTACTATCCGTATTAATTTCGGCATCTTCTAATTGAAATTCAATCCCAATCAGTTTTTTTCGAAGCTCTCCTAACTCAGGGGCAAAATAATTATTTATGTAGAATGAAGGTATTCTATTCCCTTCTGGGTCGAGAATCTGGATTATATTCTCAAGGTTTGGAAGCTGCTGGCTCAGGAATTGAAAGGGTGCTATCAACTGTGTAATATCACTGACTATAAGGGCAAAGTTTTTTACTTCGAATAGTTCTATGTCGTTAAGGGTTAAACGATTCAGAATATTTTTGATTGTGCCAGCAATATCACGAACCTGTGAAATTTTTATGGATACCTTATCGAGAATTGTCCTGTTTTGTTCGAGGTTTAGCGTGTTAACAGTTTGACTTACTTGTTGCAGCTGGTAAAGAACATCCTCAGGGCTAATCAGAAAAGGGGAAGCAAGCAACATACGATGAGCCAAGCCCGATTTTAAGTCGAGCCTATCAACCATATAACGTAATCCCGAAATTTCGGTAAGTGCAGTTTTAAGTTGCATCGCTATAATTTTTTAACATCATAAACTGGTATTTGCAGGGCGTCTTGCATAGCTACTTTAAGCTCGTCGGAGTTCAAATTGTACCCTTGGGGCGAAACGGGATTTATGCATACCGCCGCAAGTTTTGTTCTGTTTATGACCTTCACTTTACCCCCTTTTTGGATGAACGAATAGTAAACATCGGGGGAGGCAAATATCCTAGAAAAATCTTTAACTACCAACTCGATACCAGCCACATTTTTTTGCATCCGCAGAAATTCGAATAGATAGTTGCTAGTTGCTCCCGCAACAAATAATCGATTTCCGTAGGTAAAAATTTTATCCTTCGCTTTCTTTAGCATAAAAACCGACTGCACATTCAGGTCGTGCAAACTATTTTCGCTATCAATGGCAATTATTCCAGAGTTAATCAAATCGAGCTTTTGCTTAAGTTCGGGCTCAACCTCGGGTAGGTTTATTAGGTCGTGAATAAACTTTGTTTTACGCACTAGCACCGGAATATTTGCAGAATATGCCGCACCCGTTGTAAGAATCATTCCCTCTGTTACTACGGGCGATGCAAGGCTAAGCCTCGACAGGGCACCATCGACCATTGTTAAATCAACATCATACTTAGCCATACTGGCAATTAGGGCTTTAAGGTTTTGCGTATCGGCTGGACCCGAAAGCAGCACCTTGTCGGAGCTAATTGCTTTGGCCACAACTAATCGACCCAGCGAAGTATGAATATTGCTTACCTCCAATATTTCAGAAGTAATTCGGCGCTGCAGGTAGTGCTTTTCCGTCGAAATAAAAATCATTCCCTGATAAATACGAATCTCAGGCTTTTGGGTATCGGTAACTATATCACGACTTTCCCCATCAATCCCAATTGACGTAAGGGCTACCCGCTTATCCATATTCTTTAACCTACCCAGAATATAGTTAAGGGTTTCCGTTTTGCCAGTATTCTTCTCGAGCCCTACAATTGAAAGGCTTTTGTAGGTGAGCACATCTTTTATGAATGGCATCCTAGTTCGCCCTTATTAATTATGGTATAAAACCACGAAAACACATTTTGCATATCGAACTGGAGCAAAATGTGTCATCGTGCTAATTATCTTCTAATGATGATTCCGTTTATTACGGCTTAGTTCTTTTGGTTCAATGGAAATTTTATCGCTGTGCATTAAACCAGCAATGCCATCTTCAAATTTCTGATTTTTACAATCTTCGCACTGGCAATCGTTCACATAGCCAGTGGGCTCGGTATAGCTTGCAATAACACCCTCAAAATTACGGAGGATAATTTTACCCGGCATTTGCGAAATAACATACTGAGGCATAACAGGCGTTTTGCCACCACCGCCCGGAGCATCAACCACAAAGGTTGGAACAGCAAAACCCGATGTATGGCCACGCAGACTTTCGATAATTTCAAGCCCCTTAGAAACGGGTGTTCTGAAATGCTCAAGTCCCATTGAAAGGTCGCACTGGTAAATATAATATGGACGAACACGTATCATAACCAGCTTATGAACAAGCCTTTTCATAATATTTGGGCAGTCGTTAATTCCCCTAAGCAGAACCGATTGGTTACCTAAAGGTATACCAGCATTTGCCATTTTTTCGCAAGCTTCGGCACTCTCAGCAGTAATCTCATTGGAATGATTAAAGTGCGTATTTAACCATATTGGGTGGTACTTCTTAAGCATATTTACCAAGTCGTCGGTAATACGCTGAGGAAGAACTACTGGGGTACGACTTCCGATACGAATAATTTCAACGTGAGGAATTGCACGAAGGCGCTTGATAATATCTTCAAGAACCTCGTCGCTAACCAACAGAGAGTCTCCACCAGAAAGGAGTACGTCACGAACCTCTGGATGAGCGGCAATGTACTCTATTCCCTTATCAATGTTATCCTTTGGTAGCGATGCGTCTTTTTGACCTGCAAACCTACGGCGAGTACAGTGACGGCAATACATTGAGCACATATCAGTAATAAGGAAAAGAACCCTATCGGGATACCTGTGGGTTAACCCTGGAACCGGCGAATCCTCATCCTCGTGAAGGGGGTCCAGCAAATCGGCAGGCGAAATGTGAGTTTCAGCAGCCGAAGGGATAGCCTGTTTTCTTATTGGGCAATTTGGGTTATTTGGCTCAATAAGTGAAAGGTAATATGGGGTAATAGCCATTCGAAGAGTTTGCAGCGACTTTTTAATGCCCTCTTCCTCTTCGGCTGTAAGCTTAATATATTTTTTTAACTCCTCAAGAGTTTCAACGCGATTACGAAGTTGCCATTTCCAATCGTTCCACTCGCTATCTGTAGCACTAGGAAAGAACTCCTTGCGTCTGCTTTTATTTTCGAGATTAGACATATAGCTTGTTAAATAAGTTACGTATATCCTTTGATTTTTTAATTATCTCAAGTGTAAGCTCGGCATGCCCTTTAGCATAACCATTGCCTACAATAAGATTAATATCCTTTCCTACCCCTTCGGCTCCAAGCGCAGCTTTGGTAAATGAGGTAGCCATTGAAAAAAAGTAAACAGAGCCATTGTCCTTAGTTATAAGGATTGATGTCATCTCTGTAGATTGTACGTTCACGTTGTTAATGGTAACATCGCATCCCTCCTCGCCTGTAATAGCAACCACTTTGGTGTAAACATCCATCACATTGGTAGCATCGGCAATAATAACGTGAGTTGCAAGCTTCATATCCAGAATACGTTGAGCGTTAGCTTGCGAATACTCAACCACAATAACTTTACCGTTAGGCCCTGCATTCTCCATTGCCTGATAGCAGCACAGAATGCCCGATTTACCACCGCCTCCAATTATGCATACGGTATCGTCTTTTTTTACCAAGCGCTTAACCTGAGCAGGAGCACCTGCCACATCGAGTGCGGCAAGTGCTAATTTCTCAGGAATATCATTTGGCAGAACAGCATAAATACCACTGGCAAAAAGAATGGCTTGCGCCTCAACATCAACCTGATCGTTATGAAAATTAAGGTTGAGTACCTTTGAAATTTTCAATGGTGTTAATGAAAGAGACACAAGCGTTGCAATGGTATCTCCCACACGCAAACTTTTATCTGGATAGTTTGGTCCAATCTCCTTCACGGTGCCAATGAGCATACCGCCCGACCCCGTAACAGGGTTCTGCATTTTACCTCGCTCATTTACTATAGACACAATCATCTCCTCCATTACCTCAATATTACCATGGCATGCCTCTTTAATTTGAGTGAAGCTAGCAGAATCGATATTGAGGGTTTTTACATCAATTAAAACCTCATTATCGTAAATTTCCATAGTATTATCCAGCCTTTGAGCAGGCTGAGGCAATGTTCCCTTTGGCTCAAGAACTCTATGCGTTCCGTATTTACATCCAGATTTCATTTAAAATATCAATATAAATTTTGTGCTCAGATGTACCCTTAACTATGCATACAATTCAGTAAAAACTTTACGCAACGAATCACTATCACGAAGGATTTGTAGCGTAATTTCAGCATGACCCTTTGTGTAGCCATTACCAACAATCATGGTAACATCACTACCAACGCCCTCGGCACCTAGAGCAGCCTTTGTAAAGCTTGTTGCCATTGAAAAGAGGTAAACTATACCATCGTTCTTTGTGCAAAGTATGCTAGTCATCTCAGTATCGGGAATGTTAACGTTGTTAATGGTAATATCTGCCATTTTACCGTCGGTTAACTCGCTGATTTTCTCAATCATAGAAACAGGGTCGGTAGCATTGCCAGCAAATACATGGTCGCAAAAGCCTAATTTCTGTAGCCTTTCGGTAGATTTTTGACTGTGGCACATACCAATTACTGTTCCGGTAACGCCTACGCGCCTTTTAGCCTCATAGCTACAAAGCATACCCGATTTTCCTCCAGCACCAATGATAAGTACGATATCACCAGGCTTGCAAAGTTTTGCAGTTTGAGCAGGAGCACCAGCCACATCTAATGCAGATAGGGCAAGCTTTTCTGGCATATCTGCAGGAATCTTAGCATAAATACCACTCTCGAAAAGAATAGCCTTACCATCAATGTCAACTTGGTCAACATCAGGACGGATCTCCTTAATTTTATCAATACGAAGTGGGGTTAACGATAGAGATACCAAGGTTGCAATCTTATCTCCAACCTTTAGGTCAATCTTATCAACTAGCGCATCACCTATTTTCTCAACCGTGCCAAGCAGCATACCACCCGAGCCAGTCCATGGATTACGATGTTTACCTTGCTTTGCAACAATATCCATCATAATCTCAGCAATCTTTTTGTGATCGCCATTGGCGCGAGCCTCAATATCGGTAAATGAAGCGGAATCTATATTTAAAGTTTGAACATCGATAAGGATTTCGTTATCGTAAATCTCATCCATATTGTTATCAATCTTATTTGCCGGTTGTGGCAAAACACCCTTAGGCTCTATTACCCTGTGAGTTCCGTACTTGTTGCCTTTTTTCATATAAGTAGCTATTTTTTGAGTTTTGAAAATTATTTTTTCTTGAGACCAAGGATTTCTCTAGCTTCGGCCGAAGTTGCTACCCCACGACCTAACTCTTTTGCAAGACGAACCACTTTGGCAACCAGCTCGCCATTGGACTTTGCTAGTACTCCTTTTTCTATGTAAAGATTGTCTTCGAAACCAACCCTAACATGTCCGCCCATAACAATTGCAGGGGCAGCAAGTAAGAATTCATGGCGGCCAATACCCGTTGCGGTCCAGGTTGAACCTGCTGGAATAGCATTTGCCATCCAAACAAGATTTCCAACTGTTGCTGATGTACAACCTGGTACGCCAAGAACAAAGTTAAATTGCATTGGTGCACCTGGTGCTTCACCTTTTTTTACCATATGAACAATGGTATCGAGATGCCCCATTTCAAAGCATTCGTATTCTGGCTTAATATTGTTTTGCATCATACGTTTACCGAAATCGCGCATCATAGGCATAGTATTTTCAAACACCTCGTCGCCAAAATTACAAGTACCACAGTCAAGGGTTGCCATTTCAATTGGCAACTCGGTGGGCTGAAGGCGCTCTTCGGCGCTCATTCCTACTGCACCACCTGTTGAAGGGATAAGAATAACATCGGGGCAAACCTTATAAATAGCATCGATACACTCTTTGAAACGAGCTTTGCTCTGCGTTGGAGTGCCATCGTCCTCACGAACGTGCAGGTGAACAATTGCTGCACCAGCATCAACGGCCGATTTAGCTTCTCTAACAATCTCTTCTACAGTATACGGAACCGCCGGATTGTGCTCCTTGGTTACCTCTGCACCGCAAATGGCTGCTGTAATAATTAATTTATCCATAGTTTGATAGATTATTTACGTTGACAATTCTTTGGAACAATACAAGTACCGGTTGCACGACAAACAACAACTGGTTCAGCAAGTACATCTGCAGCCGAGGCAGAGATATCAGTGCGAGGCGCAATTACTTTAACTGCCTCGAAACTCATTTTCCTAGACGAGTTACCAGCTTGTGTAATTTCACCTGTAACCTCAATAAAATCGCCAGCATAAACTGGAGCAAGGAAGTCAACCGTATCGTAAGACCTAAATAGCCCTTCGTCACCGTCGTTTCTAATTAGAAGTTCGGTAGCTACATCACCAAACAATGCTAACATCTTTGCACCATCTACTAAATTTCCACCATAATGAGCATCTTGGGTGCTCATTCTAAGTCTTATTAAAACTTTGTTATTCATAATATATTTATTTTGATTTATTTTTTTACAATGTGTGTTACGAAAATAGACTGCGTTCTAACGTTGTCTGGGCAAATTTGTCCCATTTCAACAACCTCTTCCGCCTCAACAATCACAAGTTTTGCAGCAGTAGCCATAGTTGGGTTAAAGTTTTGCGATGACCCCTTATATGTCAAGTTCCCAATAGTGTCGGACACGCTGGCACCAATTAATGCGATGTCTGCGTGCAATGGTTTTTCTAGAATATAGTCAATTCCATCCACATTTAAAACTTGCTTGCCATCTTGCACTATTGTTCCTACGCCAGTTGGTGTTAAAACACCACCCAAACCTGCTCCTGCACATCTAATTCGCTCAACCAGATTTCCCTGTGGGCTAAACTCAATGCTTATCTCTTTATTGTTAAATTGCTCAATGGTACTTGGGTTAGTGCCAATGTGCGAAGTAATTATCTTTTTTACCTGCTTATTGGCTACAAGTAAACCTATTCCCTTATCAACAAAAGCAGTATCATTACAAATTATGGTTAGGTTCTTAACACCCGATTTCACCATTTTATCGATTATGCTCGTGGGGCTACCAATGGCTAAGAAACCACCAATCATAACGGTCATTCCATCTTTAACCATTGAAGCAGCTTCTTCAGCTGAGATGAATTTATTTTTCATACGTATAGTTTTTCAATTATTTGAGAAATAAGATTAGCACCTAACCCTAGTAAAAATAGCCACTTTGCCTAGCCATTAAGTTTACAATTTGTTACTCATGAAGCAAGTTTTGCAACAATTTGATTAAAATAAGGCATTAAATATATGCAAAAATACTATATTCTTCCCAATTAACCTTGAAGTTTTCTTCTCGGAGTTATGCGTTAGTTAAGCAAACAAAGGTTTATCCTATTAACCGATCATTTAGCTGTTTTACTATTTGCTTTGCATCGCCCACAATACCCAAATCGGCAACCTGAAAAATAGGTGCAGTTTTATCCTTGTTGATGGCAACAATAAAATCTGATTCCTCCATTCCTGCAAGGTGCTGAATTGCTCCAGAAATGCCCACGGCAAAGTACAAATCGGGGCGTACTGTTTTTCCTGTTTGACCCACCTGACGGTCGTGAGGAACAAGACCCGCATCAACAACTGCACGTGAAGCAGAGACTTGGGCATTTAGGGTTTTAGCTAAATCATCAATAACCTTTAGTCCTTCCTCGTTGGCCATGCCCCTACCACATGAAATAAGAATTTTGGCTTCGCTAATATCAACCATCGCACTTTTTTCTTTCACGCTGCTCAGAAGTTTTACCCTAAACTTATCCTTGTTAAATGGGATTTTAACCTCTATCACCTCGCCTTTACGACTATTATCGGCAGGAAGTTTATGCATAACCCCAGCACGCACGGTACTCATTTGTGGGCGGTGCTCCTTGCATACAATGGTAGCCATTAGGTTTCCGCCAAATGCAGGACGTGTCATTAGCAACTCTTTCTCCTCAGAAATTTCTAGCTTAGTACAGTCGGCGGTTAGCCCTGTTTTAAGTCGAGCCGACAATCGTGGTCCCAAATCGCGACCAATGGTGGTTGCACCAAGCATTAATATGCTAGGCTTATACTCATTTACAACGTGGCAAACAGCCTGAGTGTAAGGCTCGGTAAGGTAATCGTTTAGCTCGATGGCATCGGCATAAACTACCACATCGACACCATGAGCAATAAGCGTTTGGGCTTTATCGGCAATTTTACTCCCTAGCAGTATTGCATAAACTTTTTCGTTCAGTGCATCGGCCAAATCGCGGGCTTTGCCAATAAGTTCTAGTGAAACTTTCTGAACTATTCCTTTGCGCTGTTCAACAAAAACGAACACGCCTTTATATTCTAATTTTTCCATTATTACCAAAGATTATATTATGAACTTCTCTTTCAACTTACTTAAGATTATGCCAGCAGCTTCGGTGGCATCAACCTCATATAGCTGACCTGGAGCTTTTACACCACGCGAAAATGCTTTGTGAACGCGAGTTGGAGAACCTTTTAGCCCCAACCTAGCTTCCTCAACATCAATCTGCTCGAAGCCCCAAACCTCAACAGTTTTAGGAAACGCTTCAACAATGCCCCTAACAGACATATAGCGAGGCTTATAAGCACCCGAAAGAACTGTTACAACACACGGACCGTCAACCTGAAGCATTTCGTAACCATCCTCGATTCTACGCTTAACGGTAAAAGTATTTTTTCCATCAAACTCTAAATGCTCTAAGTAGGATACTTGAGGAAGGTCTAGATGTTCGGCTATTTGTGGTCCAACCTGAGCGGTATCACCATCAATTGCCTGCCTACCTGTGATTAACAAATCGAACTCCATTTTACGAAGCGCACTAGCCAACGCGTATGAAGTGGCAAGGGTATCGGCACCAGCAAATTTACGGTCGGTGAGCAGAATTGCTCTATCCACGCCCATAGCATATGCTTCGCGAAGCACATCTTCGGCTTGTGGTGGCCCCATGGTAATAACAGTAACATGCGCGTTGAAACTATCTTTTAGGCTCAACGCAAGTTCAAGACCTGCTTTATCGTCGGGGTTTATAATACTTGGGACACCTTCTCTGATAAGAGTTCCCGTAGTGGGATTTATTTTTATTTCGGTTGTATCCGGAACCTGTTTTATACAAACTACAATATTCATGGCAAAGTATGTTCTGAATTTAATAATTCCAATAATTTATCTCAATAAAGCACCAGCAATTACCATACGCTGTACCTCCGATGTTCCCTCGTATATTTCGGTAATTTTAGCATCGCGAAACATACGCTCAACTGGGTAATCACGAGTATAGCCATAACCACCATGGAACTGGATTGCCTTATTGGTAACCTCCATTGCCGTTTCTGATGCATAAAGTTTGGCCATTGCAGCTTCAACAGAGAAAGGCTCACCCCTATCTTTTTTAAAGGCAGCCTGATGAACTAGCAATCGGGAGGCAATAATGCGAGTTTGTAAATCGGCCAGCTGAAACTGGGTGTTTTGAAATGCTGAAATGGGTTTACCGAATTGCTTGCGCTCTTTAACGTATTTAACCGTTTCGTTTATAGCACCCTGTGCAATACCCAAAGCCTGAGCCGCAATACCAATGCGGCCACCATCGAGCGTTTTCATGGCCAGCGAGAAACCTTTGTTAAGCTTTCCTAACATATTTTCTTTGGGAACAACACAGTTCTCCATGATAAGCTCGCAAGTTGCTGAACCACGGATCCCCAGTTTCTTTTCTTTTTTCCCAACCGAAAAACCGGGGTAATCCTTCTCCACAATAAATGCAGTTATTCCTCTGGTTCCCTGAGATTTATCGGTCATTGCTAAAACGATATACACATCAGCATATTCTGAATTGGTGATAAAGATTTTAGTACCATTGAGAATGTAATTGTCTCCGCTCTCAACCGCTACAGTTTGCTGCGATGACGCATCGGTACCAGCATTGGGCTCGGTTAGTCCGAATGCGCCAAGCCACTCACCCGAAGCAAGTTTAGGTAGATACTTTTGCTTTTGCTCCTCATTGCCATACTCAAGTATTGGTACAGCACAAAGCGAAGTGTGTGCTGATACAATTACCCCAGTAGTTGCACAAGCTGCCGAAAGCTCCTCAACAGCCATACTGTATAGCATGTTATTACCTCCGGCGCCACCATATTGTACAGGAATGGGGATTCCCATAATTCCCAGCGGAGCCATCTTTTTTACCGTTTCAATAGGAAAACGCTCCTGCTCATCAACCTCTGCAGCAAGTGGTTTAACCTCCTTCTCTGCAAAATCTCTAATCATTTGAAGAAAGAGAGTTTCTGTTTTTGTTAGACTAAAATCCATCTCAGTTATGTTTTAATGCAATTTTTAAAATAAAAAAATTCACATCCAAAGGAATGGCTTCGGATGTGAATTTATATGATTCGAATTCCTTTTACGACTTCATTGAAGTCACAAAGGTAAACAGAGTATTGTTAATACAATAACAATAGGTATATGTTAGAAAACAATGTTCTTAAATAGTAATACCTCCATCTACACTGAGCGTTGTGCCATTGATGTAAGCAGCCTCATCGGATGCTAAAAACAGGTATGCCGATGCAATTTCTTCGGGTTCGCCAAGCCTTCCGGCGGGCACTTTACTCTTCATTCCGTCAATCACATTTTCGGGCATTTTAGCTACCATTTCGGTGGCAATAAAACCAGGGGCAATTGCATTTACTGTAATACCCTTACGGCCCAACTCGCGAGCCCATGTTTTTGTCATTCCAATAAGCCCTGCCTTGGTGGCTACGTAGTTTGTTTGCCCAAAGTTGCCATAAAGTGCCACAACCGATGATGCATTCACAATTCTACCGTAGTTTTTTTCCACCATATATTCAGAAATAATTTTTGTGCAGTAAAAAACGCCGGTTAGGTTAACATCAATTACCTGTTGCCATAGTTCGGGGGTCATTTTCTTAAGCGAGCTATCACGTGTAATGCCTGCATTATTTATCAGAATATCAATCTTACCATACTTTGCAATAACCGCTTTTGCCGCTACCTCAATCTCATCATACTTTGCAGTATTTACTTTCGCAAAAACTACGGTCTTACCCTCAGAGGTTTGTTTTTTTGCAAATTCATTACCTCGTACCTCATCCAAATCCCAAATAATGGTAATTGCGCCCTCGGCGGCAAATTTTTCTGCGGTGGCAGCACCAATACCTGCTGCGCCACCAGTTATAATGGCTACTTTCTTATCGAGTCTTTTCATACAAATAAATTTTATTCATTTTTACTTACAATTACATTTCATTGCATTCATCATGCTTAAACAAACTGCGTATTGTGTTTGAGTTTAGCTGCACCCGAAATGCAGGTTGTTCCATCGGAGCTTACAAGCGAGCAGCTGATAATACCGATGTGTTTTTCAGTATTTACTTCCGTTACCTCGAAACGAGCCTCGTATTGCACCTCAACAAAAACGGGAGCAAAAAACTTCATTTCTTGTGATAGGTATATGGTTCCTTCTCCTGGGAAAAGAGTGCCAAAAACCATAGAAAAAACTGCTCCAGATAGAAAGCCATGCACTATGGGTTTTTTAAACATCGTTTTTGAAGCATACTCTTGGTCAAGATGGATTGGGTTAAAATCGCCAGTTACCTCAGCAAATTTAACCACATCGGCCTGCGTAAACTTTACGCTATGCGTATATGTGTCTCCTTGTTTTATCATTGGGTCAATTGTTTTTCGTAAGTGTTTTTATTTAGAACAGACGGCTATTAAGCTTTTTTAAGAATGATAGCTGTACCCATTCCTCCGCCAATACAAAGCGAAGCCATACCAATGGTTTTATTGCTTCGTATCATCTCATGAATTAGGCTAACGGTAATGCGGTTACCTGAGGCACCAATTGGGTGACCAAGGGCAATTGCCCCTCCGTTAAGGTTGCAATTTTTAGTAAACCAATCGGGCGTAACGCCATGATCCTGGCAAAGCTGCTTAATAACACCAAGAGATTGAGATGCGAAGGCTTCGTTTAGTTCGAGTACCTCTATATCATTAAGTTTCATCCCAGCCTTTTTTAGCACATTTGCAATAGCCGGAACTGGTCCCATACCCATAATTGAGGGGTCAACACCACCTTGACCAGTTGCAACAATCTCTGCCAATGGGGTTAAGCCATATTTGGCCACCGCTTCTTCGGAAGCAACAAGTACGAACGATGCACCATCGTTTATGCCAGACGCATTGCCAGCCGTAACTGTTCCATCCTTTTTAAATGCAGGACGAAGCTTTGCCAACTTTTCAGGGTTAGTGCTGCGGTTTACGAACTCATCGGTATCAAAAATCAAGGTTTCTTTTCTTGAAACCACTTCAACGGGAACAATCTCTCCTTTGAACCTACCTGCATCAATTGCGGCAGCAGCTTTTTGCTGCGAAGCATAAGCAAATGCATCCTGCTCTTCGCGAGTAAGGTTATATTTGGTTGCAATATTTTCGGCAGTAATGCCCATATGGTACCCTTCGAATGCATCGGTTAGCCCATCGGTTACCATATGGTCAACAGCAGATATATCGCCCATTTTGTACCCGTTGCGCACCGATCCTGGTAACACAAAACCTGCACCCGACATAGATTCAGTTCCACCAGCAAGAATTAAGTTTGCATCACCAGCCTTAATGCTCGAAACCGCGTTGATAATAGATTTCATACCACTTCCGCAAATCATATTAACACCATAAGCAGGAACTTCGGCAGGAATGCCAGCCTTTATTGAGGCTTGGCGAGCGATGCCCTGCTTTTGGCCAGCCATTAGAATGTTACCAACAATAACCTCATCGAGTTTTGATGGATCTATTTTAGTTTCGGCAAGAATGTTTTTTATAACGGTAGCGGCTAAATCGGCTGCAGAAACATTAGTAATTGCTCCTAAAAATTTACCAACAGCAGTTCGCTTGGCGGCAACAATATATACTTTACTCATCGTACTATTTTTTTATGGGTTTAATATCTTTAGGTATAATAAGTTTGGCTTCTGTTGCAGCTTGTACCTCTTCAACTGTAAACTCGGGGTTTATCTCCTTCAGCACAATACCTTCTGGGGTAATTTCCATAACCCCCATTTCGGTAATAATAAGGTTTACTTGTCCAGCAGCTGTTAAAGGTAAAGTGCACTCCTTCATAATCTTATGCCTTCCCTTAGCAGTATGCTCCATGGTAAGTATTACTTTTTTTGCCCCCATTAGCAAGTCCATTGCACCTCCCATTCCCGGTGTTAATTTCCCAGGAATCATCCAGTTGGCAAGGTTCCCTTTTTCATCAACCTGAAGAGCACCCAGAATAGTTGCGTCCACATGACCTCCGCGGATAATACCAAACGAAGTAGCAGTGTCAAAACACGACGCCCCAGCGGTTAACGATACAAAGCCACCTCCAGCATTCGATAAGTTTCTATCCTCAGTGCCTGGCGCAGGGGCTGGTCCCAGACCAATTAACCCATTTTCACTCTGTAAAATAACATTTACTCCCTTTGGAATAAACTCGGGGACAACGGTTGGTAAACCAATACCAAGGTTAACCAAATCACCATCATTTAGTTCTAAAGCCGCTCTACGGGCAATAGTTTCACGTATTTGTTGCTTATCCATAATCACTCGTGGTTTGCTAAAAAATTTAATAAATTAATCGTGTGAATTTGTGTGCTAAGGTACGAAAAAAAATCTGTACCGAAAGTTGAAATTTTGCTTCCGTGTTCGTTTCGCTTTGAACAAAAGTTTTTGCTTTATTCTATCTAAATTAGATACTTTACCCTAATGTAACTACTTCTTTATAAAGTTATAATGTTTGTTGGCAAAATACCCTATTAGGGTAAGGTTTGGATATTTTAATTCTTCAAACTATCTTTACGAAAGGGCTAATGAACTATCTCCGTCCCTCTGTTCATTCACATACCCTAATAATATTCGCCATAAGCACAAAGTAAAGTATCTCCTTTGAATATTAACCCTTAATAAAATAGAAGAATATGAGTATGTATTGTAACCAATGTCAGGAAACAGCCAAAAACACTGCCTGTACAATTAATGGAGTTTGCGGAAAAAAAGAGATTACTGCAAATCTTCAGGATTTATTGATGTATGCGTGTCAGGGTCTATCTTATGCTACAATTGAAGCAAGAAAGAAGGGAATTGATACCAATGCTGAAAGTAAGCACATCACCAATTGCTTGTTTATGACAATTACCAATGCAAATTTTGATGATGATTCGATTTTAGAAGCGATAAAAGATTGCAACAACTATCGTGATGCATTAAAAGGTAAAGTTAAAATTTCCGAAACCCATGATTCAATTACTTGGAAAGCGTCATCCACCGAGGAATATTACGAGAAAGCAAATCATGTAGGTATTCTTACCTATGACGCGAATGAAGATATTAGGTCGCTGAAGCAATATGTTCTTTTTGGTATAAAAGGTGTTTCGGCTTACGTTGAGCATGCTTTTAACTTAGGGTATGAGCAACAGGATATATATGATTTTATGGAAGAAACATTGGTTATGATTACAAAGCCAATGGATTTGAATGGTATGTTAGAGTGGGTAAACAGAACGGGCGAATGTGGCGTTAAGGCAATGGCTATACTCGATAAGGCAAATACCACAACCTACGGAAATCCCGAAATTTCAACAGTAAATATAGGTGTTGGGAAAAACCCAGGGATTCTAATTAGTGGTCATGACCTTAAAGACTTAGAGCAGCTGCTAATTCAGACTGAAGGCAAAGGCATTGACATTTATACGCACTCTGAGATGCTACCTGCTCACGCTTACCCCTCGTTAAAAAAGTACAAACATCTTGTTGGAAACTATGGAAATGCTTGGCATAGACAACTTGAGGAGTTTGAAACATTTAATGGCCCCATTCTTTTTACCACCAACTGTCTTGTTCCACCAAGAAAAACAACTACCTATAACGACAGAGTTTTTACAACTAATGCAACCGGAATGCCGGAGTGGAAGAGAGTTGAGAAAAAATTAGCCAATGGGCATAAAGATTTCTCGGAAATTATTGAATTAGCCAAAACATGCAAGGCCCCCACTGCCATTGAGAATGGTGAAATTACAATAGGGTTTGCGCACAACCAGGTGTTGGCACTTGCCGATAAAATTTTGGATGCAGTAAATTCGGGCGCAATTAAAAAGATGGTGGTAATGTCGGGTTGCGATGCAAGACACAAAACCCGTGAATACTATACTGAATTTGCAAAGCAACTACCCAAAGATACCGTAATTCTTACGTCGGGCTGTGCTAAATATCGTTATAACAAGCTTCAATTGGGTGATATTAATGGAATACCAAGAGTGTTAGACGCTGGACAATGCAACGACAGCTACTCATGGGCGCTTGTTGCACTTAAGCTAAAAGAGGTGTTAGGATTAGATGATATCAATAAGCTACCAATCGTTTTTAACATAGCTTGGTACGAGCAAAAAGCTATAATCGTTCACTTGGCACTACTTTATTTAGGTATTAAAAACACGCATATTGGACCAACCCTACCTGGTTTTATGTCTCCAAATGTACTTAAGGTTGTACAAGAAAACTTTGGAGTTCAAACCATTACTACGGTTGACGAGGATATGAAAATTTTCAGTATAAATTAAATCTTTGTAAAAATGGAAAAGGATAATTTAATTTGCAATTGTAATGAAATTTACGAAAGTGAGATTGTGAAAGCAATTAAGGAAAAAGGGTTGAAAACGGTTGAAGAAGTAGGTGATGAAACCACGGCAGGTACAATTTGTGGCCAATGTTTAGATGATATACAAGATATTCTTGACGAGGTAAACAAGTAGTATCAGCAATTATTGTATTATAAAAAACATCCATGTTAACAATGTTAGCATGGATGTTTCGTTTAGGTTTAAGATCGACTTGAAATCAAGTCCAAAGAGATCAATATTACTCAGCAATAGATAGCCTATTGTTGTTTCCTTGGTAAGGGAAAAAACTTACTGGGTACTTGTATCTGATATGTTTTGTACAAAGGGTATTTGCTCGTGCTGATACCCTCAGCAAGAGTAGAACTTACCTGGAAAAGAACCACCAATAGCAAGCTACCTGCTATTGTCCAGTTTAACCAATATCCGCCAGCTGAAATGCTAAACAGATAAAAGCATATCCATGCAGCTTGTTCACCAAAATAGTTTGGGTGACGACTATACGCCCATAATCCTTTATCTAGAAATCCTTTTTTGTATTCACCAGTGAGCTCTTCGTTTGCATTGATTTTTGCCCACTTTTTGCTTTGGAATTTCCAGTGCTGGATGTCGGCTATCATTTCATATAGAATAAAACCGACCATTGCACAGGCAATTATAAAATCAAATGCATTCAAAGGTGTGTTTGCATAGTGAAGTGCAATTAGAGAGGGAAGTGTGAAAAGCAAAATAAGTGAATGTTGATAGATGCAAATGAATAGGAGATTGAAAACTGTCCATTTCCAAGGCGAGTTAAACTCTGGTCTGCTCCGCAGGTATTCCCAACGATAATCTTCTTCTCCTGTCCAAAAACGCCATTGATAAGCTCCTTTCAAAGCAAAATTTGCAGTTAGTCGTATTCCCCATAAACTCACTAGAACAGCCATAAGCACTAACCTGGGAGAGAAATTACCATATCCAGCCACAACCCAAACATAAATAATGGGGACAATACTCCACAGCTTATCGGTTTGGCTGTTGTTTTTGGTTATTTCGCCCACAATAAAGGAAAAGGCAATGGCAGCAAAAGCTATGATTCCAACTGTTTTTAGAGCCTCAAACTGCAATGGGGATAATGAGGTTCCGAAAAAATAGGTAATTACAGGTACAACCAGTAATGTAATAAGTAGCAGTATTGCTGTTGAGTTAATTTTCTTCATTTATATATTTTTTATTTAAATAATCACTGTTGTCCGATAAAAAATTAAGAGCAGGAAGATAGTAATATCTTCCTTGCTCTTTTTGTAGTTTTGTTTTTCACCACAAAAAATAAACTACATGGATAAAAGTACACATTTTTTTGGAACC
>Ga0265293_10000343_pt1 | contig 112719 bp, 120 predicted proteins | sample Munlanlewell138R_FD_192505 | JGI IMG/M metagenome (GOLD analysis project Ga0265293, IMG submission 192505) | Leachate microbial communities from a municipal landfill in Southern Ontario, Canada - Leachate well 138R | ecosystem: Engineered > Solid waste > Landfill > Unclassified | place... | reverse complement strand
AATTTTTTGCATGAGGACTTCTTCCTTTCTGGGAGGTATGTGTTTTGTTGCAGAAACATTGTACCAGAAAGGTTTGGAGTCCTCAATTTTCATTTAACTTTACAGTACGATTCTATTAAAGATGAGGTAATTTTATATGAACAATAGGGATATTATTCTGCTTTGAAAATACTGTAAAATGATTATTTCTTAAAAATTGCAACCACTTTCAAAAGTAGGTTGTTTTATATTATAATAAATGCAACAGTAGCTGCAAAGCCTTTCGGCTTTGCTTCCAATGCATTTATTGAAACGTTGTGAAGCAAGCCGACTTGCGGCTTGCACTTGTGTTATAATAACGGAACTGCTTGTTCTTTCAATTAAAATTAATTAGTCAATTTTGCTAACACTTTTCTAACATTTCTGCAAAAACTGTGCCGATAGCAACCATGTGCTTTACAAAGATTTTACAACTAAAAGTGCTGAAAAGCCCAATAACCACAAGGGTTTATGCTAATTTAAAACAAGGTTGCATAACCGCCTATAAACTTCCATAATTGTTGTTTTTTGTGAATGGGGTTCAAGAGGCCGGGAGTTCGAGTCTCCCCACTCAGACCACGGACATTGTCCGTTTATATCGCTCATAGTTTATTCTGTGAGCGAATTTTTTTGCGCGAAAATAAGAACTTATACCCCTTTTGGTTATTCAGACCACGGACATTGTCCGTTTATATCGCTCATAGTTTATTCTGTGAGCGAATTTTTTTGCGCGGACTAAACATTCTTTTTGCATTGTCTTTTGTAATTAAGACACGGACCCATAGCGCTGGCATGCAAGAGCAGAAAAACAGAAACGCTTCCACTTATTTGCAAAGCGTTTCTGTTTTTGTGTTTCCTTTACACAATTATTAATCTCATTTCAATCCAGAGGTATTTATCCGGCTAATTAAGGAGAAGGGTGTCGTTAATGTATATATACTACCTATTATGCAAAAATTCTTATAAAGAAACGAATAGCGCAAGGAACCCCTTACCTCATTAATTTTGCGGTAATTTCATTATATTAGACAGCGGGGTCATTGTATCAAGCGAATTCCACACAAACCCTTTTAAAGAACCGAGTGTTTGCCCATTGGGTATTGATAACAATCCACCAAATAATACAGTTTGCTCTGTTGCCAAAGCAGCCCTCATAAAAACTAAGTCAATTAAAACATTGTCTGCATTATAAGCGGCGATTATAAAATAATCATTATATTGCATCTCATTTTCTTTTTTTACTTCAATTTCAGCTAAGAAACTCCCTTGTGTAGGCATTTCTGATAATATGTTGCCGTTAGTATCCGTTATATTAAGTTGCAATACGGTATAATCGGCATTAGAAACAGAACGCTCGGTTACAGTCGCTATGCAGCTTGCAACATATCCTCCGTCTACTGTTGTTGCGGTAACAATTGCCTCGCCTGCGTTTATGCCAACTATGCCGCCATTGGTAACCGTTGCAACTGTGTTATCGCTTGAGTTCCAAACGACATCTTTATTAGTTGCTGTTTCGGGGGTTATTATAATATTCAACGCCTTGCTTTCACCCTCAGCAATAATAACTTCTGTTTGGTCTAATTCTATGTCCGCAACGCTTATTTCTTGCCATTGAAGGTAAGGATATCCATTATTCATTTCAGATGTTATTCCCCAGGTTGATTCAAAATCCCAGTTAGCATATGAATTTATTAGTTTCATACCAAGTGTAGTTTTTGGGATTCCTTTGCCGGTGTCAGAACAACCGCTGGTGTAAATATCATAATAACAGTCTGTTATTACACTTTCTGTTTCAACCTCACCTACGAGCCCCCCATTGTAAGTTGTAGCTTGTGAACCGGATTTAGAGCTTTCGACAGCGCCCTTTGAATAGCAAAATTTAATGCTTTTATTGGTATAAGCCACAAACCCTCCCGTATATGCAGTTGAAGTAGCAGTCGAGTTGTTGGAAATAGCATTTGAGGTTATATCTCCAAGTGAATAGCAGTCAATGATGTTTCCACCTCCATTATAACCTGCAAAACCCCCTGCATATGCAGTTGAATCAATTTTAGGGTTATAATTAGTAGTATTATTTGAAGTTGATACCGAATTAACACTACCGGTTGAAAAACATTTTTCAATGTTACCTTGCGACACATATCCAATAAGACCGCCTGAATAACCTTTTGAAGAATAGGTTGCTGTACCGCTCGTCCTTGAAAGAGTTATATTAACTGTAACGGTTCCTGCCGCATAACAATTATCTAAAACTCCAGAATTTAAATATCCTATCAGTCCGCCGGCGCTCCTGTTAAAAGCAGCACTACGGCTACCGGTGCAAGAGACATCCCCCACAAAACGGCAACCACTTATATTTCCGTTTGCATTATAACCGATTAATCCGCCAACATATGCATCTTTAATCGCGGAGGATTCGCATATAATATTTCCTTTGGCGTAACAATTAATTACATCTCCACTGTTATGCCCCACTAAGCCACCAAGATAGGTGCTTGCATTTACGCTTCCGTCAATTTTAATTTCTACACCAAGGTTTTTAATTGTCCCGTCACTTTTAGCAAATAACCCTCCATGCGTATAGCCGGATGTCATGCTAAGGTTTTTCACAGCAAAGCCATCCCCATCCAAACTTCCCGAAAACACTGCATCATAATAGCATAGGGGCACCCAATCGCCTGTTAATGTAATGTCATTTAGCAATTTAAAATGATAAGTTGGAATATCGCTAATAACTGCCAGTTGTTCTTGTGTGGCAATTAAAAACGGGTTGTCAATTGTGCCGTCACCGCCTTCAAAAATCCCGCTTGCATATGTATTAATTCCAAGGTTAACAAATAACATTGATGCAAATGCTACTATTAGTAGGAAACTAAGCAATTTTTTCATTATACACACTTTCCTTTCAATGGTAAACTTACTATAACTCGCCTATATTATACCCTTATAGTTATATTTTGTCAACACCATAAGTTTATTTAAAACAACAACTTTTGGTTATACAATATTAATAAAACAAGTAAGGTGTTGATTATGTGAATAGCATAGATTTTAAGCAAATGGGGCTTAGAATTAGAAATCAAAGGGAACTTTTAGGGTTGACTCGTGAGCAATTTGCCGAAAAGCTTGGTGTTACCAGCAAATTTTGCTCGGATATTGAACTTGGCATAAAAGGAATGTCTATTGCAACTCTTGTTAAAATGTCGGGTGTATTAAAGCTAACCACAGATTATATTCTTTTGGGCAGGGAAGATGAAAACCGCAGCTATAAAAATATTATAAATATGCTTAACTCCTGCAAGGAAGATAAATTAAAATATGCCGAAGACATTCTCAGAACCTTTATTATGGCATGCGATTAAAACAAAGGGCTGGCGGGATAACCCAACCAGCCCTTTATATTCTCTGACCTTGTAAAGACTTAGTTAAAGTTATTGCCTGATATGAATTTAGGCAGCAAGCGTTAACGGCATATATGTTGATTATTGCAAAGAAGATAAACCAAGCATTATAGGCAACCTTCATTGTCGTGGAAAAACTGCGGAAGATTTTATGGGAAAAGTGTGGTATAATGATAGTGGGTAAAAACCCACAAAAAATTAATATCGCTAAGCAAAAGCGCTCTTTTGCGAAAAAGGAGCGCTTTTTGCTGCGCAAAAACGAGGGGGAAAAAATATGTTCGAACAAGACAAAAGCAATGCAAATTATTTCTACCAACTGCCCGGGTATCAAAAAGCTTTTGCACACCTTTTAAAGCATGGCAAGCCTTTAGATTATAGCGACAAAGGACAAGATGCAGGTGTGGCGGGCGGCAATCATTTTTTACCGATAAACCCTAAAACAACAATTGACAGTTATGTAAATAATGGTATAATGAGCGTAAGCGAATTTCACCACAAACATCCCTGCGCCAACGGCGGCAAATCCGAGGTTTGTGGTATAATTAATAGTGAGGTAAGAAATAACATTTCCGAAATGGCAAAGAATCAAGTTGAAACAGACAAAGAGACATCCCTTTACCCTAAATGGGCAAAAAAACAGCTTACTAATTACAAAACTCAATATATGATGTCGGATTATTTAAACAAAGATATACACCCAACCCGGGAGATGGAATCAGCATCATATTGGGCGGACGAACTACGGAAAAAGATGAAAAAAATAAACGCCCTTGAAAATGACCGATTAAAAGAAGTTATTAATAGTTTATCTGATAAGTATTATGATGAAAATTATACAATTGAGCGTGAAAAGATATCTCAGTACGGTAAAGGCTTTTGGGAAAAGATTGATGAAATAAATTCTTTGCCGTATAAGCACCAAAAAGATGCTCTTATAAATAGTACCTTGAATTGGTATGACGCTGATAAATATGTGGATACAGATAACCTTATCCCGCCTGATGAAAAAACAAAAAAGTGGGCGCATGAAAGGGCGGAGGAGCTTAGGCAGGAAGTTAGAGAGCAGAAGAAATATTTTGAAAGCTTGCCGGAATGGGCAAGAGAAATTGCCCAAAGGTTTGCAGAAATGTACGATAATTCATACAAAGCAAGAGAGAACAACCCAATTTCCCGAAATTTTTATGATGGGCAAATGGGGGCTGCACGCGACAAAAGCGATCATTTTAAACATCAAATGCAAGAAATTGAGAAAATGACCTTGGAAAACCAAGAGCACGGCAAACAAATGGCATGGCTTGTTAATATGTATTACAACAGCGATGGCGAGCAGCAAGAAAAGTTTGACGAAATGATTGAAGAACTGAAAAAAGAGCACTTAGATTATATGGAAACATCTTATTTGCCGACCAATGAAGGACAGCTATATTACGATAATAGCAGACAAGAAAGCAGAGATTATCGCAGAATAAGTCTGCCTTCAAGGAGTAATGTTGTAAGAGCAAATACAACCGGCAACAGTACTGCCCCTGTTAAAATATTCAACCATCAAACACAAACCCTTGATGACATTGCGGATGTTGAATTTAAAGGCGAAGGTGCAGAGAGCGGATTGTATATTAATATGACGGACTTTCAAAGAATTGGGGGCAAAACTAACTGGTCCAGAATTGAGGACGGCAGTATATTTACATACGACTTTTGGAGCCCGACAGGAGGAAAAGGCGGAACTAATTATAAAATTGCGGCAATCTTTGACAATGATGGAGGCAAGGCAACATACAAAACTATTTTCAAAATAGATACGAAAGGACGCCTTCAAACCGCCGAACCCGCTGCAGCCAGGCATTTAAACAACGGCACATTTTATCTTGAAAACGGAAAAGTAAAAGGCAAGGTTGGTACTATTGCCCAACTGCTTGGCAAACTGGATGGACGCAATGTAATCATAGATGAACAAAATAATTTTGAAAATGAATTTGCTTATGAATGGACAGGGGAATATGTGACAGGGGAATTTAAAGCCAAAGTAGTTGATATTGCAAAAAAACTTAAAATAGAACCAGATATTCTAATGGGAATTATGGCTTTTGAATCTGGTGGCATAAATCCTAAGGCCGTAAATCCATTATCAAAAGCAACTGGATTGATTCAATTTATGCCGAGCACAGCTGAAAAAATGGGCACTTCAGTAGAAAAATTAAAAAGCATGTCAGCAGTTGAGCAGTTAGATTATGTCTATAAGTATTATCAACCATTTGCAGGAAAAGTGCATAATATACAAGATGCGTATTTAGTTACATTGCTGCCTTTAGCTATTGGCAAAGACGACAACTTCGTATTAGGTATAAAAGATAGCGATGAGGTCTTTTATTATGTGGGTGAAAATAGAATTACTTATGGTCTGTTTTACAAGCAGAATCAGGGGTTGGATATTAATAATGATGGAATAATTACAAAAAAGGAAGTAGGACAAAAGGTGATAAATAAAATAAATGAATATAAAAGAAAAACGAGGTGAGGGTATTGAAATTTCATAAAAAGACGGCTGATTTTATGCTTTTAGTCTTTTGTATCTGTGTGTTAACAACAGGTTGTTCGGATAACTTTCTAACTTTAAATGACGATAATGAGACGGCTTGTATTAGCAATGGCAATACATCTGAATCAGCCCTTACAAACCTGGGATGTTGGGTTGGTGTTTATAGCTTTGCAGAATTTGTGCCGCCGGATCAAAATATGTTTTATAGGTTCGCAATAAAAAAGGATGTGGATGCGGATTGCTTTTGTGCAATAATACATATTGATGGATTTCAAACTTTGACAAGGACAAAAGCAAAGGTTCTTGGGGATCAAAGGAAAATTGAACTTGTTTTTGACAGCTACCTGCCTGAAAATATATTTTACCCATATAAAGAAGGGGATGTTCTTTTAAGTTTGGAAAAATCAGGGGAAAAATTAATAACACATTGGGGCATGGTAAAATCAATTATTTGCGATAATCCCAAAACAGGAGAATACCTCCAAAAATTAAAAAACGGTCAAGAGGAAATACCCTCATGGGAATAACCTTTTTATTGTGTAAAACCCGGGTTAGACATTAATAAGGATGGAGTAATTACAAAGGGGTGAAATGAATTGAAAACCCGGAAAAAAAGCATATTTGGGTTGACAACTGTTATTCTGACCGTATCAATTTTGATGCTCGGATGCACACAAAACGAAAAAAGCAAAACGAAATATATAAGCTTGGATGATTGGGTGGGTTCTTATCAGTTTTATGAGTTTTGCCAACCAAACATTAGCATGATGTTTAATATCAATATTTTTCAGTTAAAGGATGATTACATTGCCTACCTGTCCATTGATGGATTTCAAGCTTCTACGAAAATAATAGCAAAGGTTGTAGGCAACCAAGAAAAAATATATTTGATTTATGAGCTACGCTTTACTAATAGCGATAAGGTGAGTTTTGAAAAAGGGGATATACTTCTTAGCTTCTCAAAGCAAAATGATGAGATGCTTACACACTGGGGGGTTGTTGAACCTGCGCTTATTGAAAACAAGGTGTCAGGGAAGGTTTATCTTGTTAAATACGGCTTAAATAATAATATTGGATGTAGTGAAGCGCTAAAACCAAAAGAATCGCTTGGGTTAGAGTTAGCCCATATCCCTAACTTGGGAGAAAAGGCAGACAGGTTTTATGTTGAGCAGATTGTTGGCAATTATGAGCGTTTGCTTATTCATGCCATTAATGATAACGACTTCTCTTTAATAAAAAACCTTTTTATCCCTGATAGTAACACATACAAATCGCAAGAGCAGTTTGTGGCTGAGCAATATAGCATGGGCATAAAGCATAATTTTTCAAGGATTTATTTGGAAGGAATTGAGCAGGTAGAAAACAAGAATACATATATAGTGCACGCGACTGTATATTTTGAAACAATTATTCCGGATAAGACGAGTACTTCAAAGGAAGTTAAGCGCATTTATACGGTTATTGATAACGGTGAAATAAGAAAAATAATAAATATTCAAACATTGAACTAATAGTTATTGTCAACATTTAAAGTACAACTGACGATTGCATATATTGTGCTAAGAAAGGGTGGTAGGCAGATGAAAAGCGGTAAACTTTGTAGAACACTATTTTTATGCATTGCAATTTGCAGCATAGTTATGCAAGGATGCAGCAGGGATAATTTTAAAAACTTTAATGCTAAATCACCGACCGAGCCGGAAGAAAGCTCGGCTTGGTCGGAAACAGAGGCAGACAATTACAACCAATATGTTCAAAAAACATGGATAGTTAAAAGCTTTTTTGAAGAAGGTTATGATTTCTCATCATTCACTTTTGATAAAATAGAAAATGGGGTTATTGAAGGCAAGTTCTCAACACGAATGATTTTTTTACCGGATTATTATTACTACTTAGAGGACGGCGCTCATCATTTGGGGGCGCTAACCGGCCAAATTGAAGATGGGAAAGCCGTATGTGAATTTAGTGATAAAAAAGGTGATAAGGGCCATATCATCATGGACTTTTTAGGCGCTGACGAAATCGAAGCAACTATTGTTTATGATGAAATGGCAGATATATATAAAGATAAACTTACAGAAGGTACCTTTTTATTTAGCCCTTTTAATATTAATGATATTCCCGGCTTTGAAAAACTTGAAGAACATTCTTTTGAGGTGGATTTAAATTCATGGGGAAGGGTGCAATTTACAACCGGAAAAATATTTGGCTGGCGCCGTGTTCCCCTTGTGGCTTACCTAACAAATGATGATGGAGATATTTTATATAGCTTCGAAGTGCATCTTACACATAACATAAACCTTGCAGCCATTTCAGTTCAAGATGTAAATAATGACGGTTTGAAAGATGTTATTACCATATACAGAGTAGCGGATGATGTTGTAACACAACCGGGGATGGTAATATTGCAAAAGGAAGATGGCTCATTTTATGAAAATCGTGAACTTAACCAGGAGCTTTATGATTTTGGCTGCAATAAAACAATATCGGATATTGTGCAGTTTCTTAAAAATAAACACAATATAGGGGAATAGGTCATATGGAGGTTATGCAATGTTAAGTAAGATTATATTTGGCACTTTATGCTTAATAACTTTAACGGGATGTTGGCTAACAGACACTAAAATCGAAAATGAAGAAAGTTTTAATTATTTATCATCGACAAAAGCGGAAAAACCGCTTGCTTCAAATGGAACGCAGAAAGCTAAAACCACCACAGAAGAAAAGGCAGAAAACGAAATATCAGGAAGCGAAGCTGTTAATCTTTGCTATGAAGTTCTTGGAGAAAAGGCGGTTGAAACAGGATTTGCACTTTCATACCAATATGTTGATTCTGTTGAAATTGAAAACAAGAAATATTATGTTATAAGTATGTATTGGCTTGTTGAAGATAGCCATCTGTCTTTTATCGGAAATGCAATGGTATCAAATAGCGGACACGAAATCTTTGATGGAATACTTGAACAAGATGGAAGCTACATTATAGCTGAAAAAATTTGGTCTAAATAAAATGATGATAAATAGTGGCTGCATATATTGTGCTAAGAAAGGTGATAGGCAGATGAAAAGCGGTAAACTTTGTATAGCACTATTTTTATGCCTTACCGCAAGGATGCAGCATGAATAGTTACACCTTGTATATGACGAATGTTGAGAATCACGGTGGCAATGTGTTCTTTAACTATGATAATATCAATAATTAATATAGGAGGGTTTACAGTGAAAAACAAGGCTAAGGGAGTATTACTATTTATTATTATAGCAGTTATAGCAGGATGCGCGGCAAACGATAACTTAGGGCTAAACAGTGATGATGTTACAGACCTTTTATCCGACAATTCGAGCCATCAAAGCGCGGAAGAAGATAACTTAATTGATATTGATGAACTAATAGAGGCTTTTAAAACAGCCTTGCATAATGATCTTTGGTATCATGGTAATAATTCCTCTTACAAAGGTTATCAAAACAAAAATACAAATATCGAGGTTTATGTAAACCCTTTGCATCCGCAGATTTTAACCATAATACCTGATATAAAGCTAAAGGGTGAGGATGTTTCTTTAAAGGTTTCTTTTGTGAGTACCTTTACTATTGAATAGTTGCTTTTTGCAGAAATAAGTATGTAAAATTGGGGCAAACGAACGAAAATAAAAAAAACGAGGTTCATGAAATGAAAACGCCTAAAAAATTAATTATATGCTTAATTTTAGTCTTTTGTATCTGTGCTATCATTGTAAGTTGTTTGAAACTTGGCAGTTATAAAAAGACCATAAATTGCGACATGTTAAAAGATGAAGATAATGTTTCTGGGACAACCACATCGAACTTGGATTCCTGGATTAACATTTATGGTTTTGAAGAATTTTGCCCACCAAATTTATTTATGTATTACAGCATTGACTTGAAAAAAGATTCCCATGGATATTATGCAATCATATATATAGATGGCTTTCAAACTTTAAAAAGGCTAAGGGCGAATGTTTTGGGTGATAAAAATAAAATTGAATTTGTTTTTGAAAAATATCTACCTGACAATATGTTTGAACTGTATAAGCCCGGAGACATTCTTCTTAGATTTGAAAAGGAAGAGGACAGGCTGATAACACATTGGAATAAACTCGAACCAATGATTCCAACCAATACGAAATCCGGCGCACACTTTTTTATAACAGAATCGACACATCTCAAAAGAGACGGAATATGGCATTCATATATGCTCAAAAAAGATGGATAGCTATACCACCTTTAACCGGATATTTATTCAACGCTTTACAAATGCCGGTGATTTAGAAGGAATTATTATAGTATTTAAACATAAAAATCAAGCGCAGGCGGGCGCTTTTCCGCTTGCGCTTGATTTGCTCGTTCTTATTTAAATTATATTATTTCTCTTTTTTAAAGCACATAAACCAGTCAAGGCAATATGTATCATCGTCTTGGCTTTCCATTCTTTCCTTGGCTGTTCCGCAAGAGCCCGCCGTCGGGATAATTACATCATCGCCCGGGCGCCAGTCGGCCGGCGTTGCAACGCCGTCTGCATCTGCCTTTTGAAGGGCAAGGATAATTCTTTTAATTTCATCAAAATTTCTGCCCATTGAAAGCGGATAGTAAAGAATTGTTCGTACAATGCCTTTTGGGTCGATTACGAAAACTGCTCTGACAGCCTGTGTATTTGATTGTTCGGGCTGAATCATGCCATATGCTTTTGCAACATCCATTTTAATGTCTTCTATGAGCGGGAACATAACCTCAACATTTTTCATTCCCTTCCACTCAATTTCTTGTATCTTTCTGAGCCATGCGATGTGTGCGTATAGCGAATCCACCGAAAGACCTACAAGCTCGGTGTTTAAAGCTTTAAATTCATCTGCCATTGTTGCAAATGTCATAAATTCGGTTGTGCAGACAGGGGTAAAATCAGCAGGGTGGGAAAATAAAATTACCCACTTGCCTTTATAGTCTGCTGGAAAGTTTATGTCACCCTGTGTTGTTACAGCTTTAAACTCCGGCGCCTTATCACCAATTAACGGCATTTTGTTTACATTTGTTTCTTCCATTGTTACATTCCTCCTTAATTATTTGTTTATTGATAATGTATAAAATGTACTGTTTTTATCCTACCACATATTATACATTTGTTCGGTAACAAAATCACAAAGGGGACAAAAATTGAAAAAGGCGCTTATAAATTAATATAAGCCGCCCCTTTGTTATTCTGAAGTAAAAGGTAACAAGGCTATATGCCTTGCCCGCTTAATGGCAACAGTCATCTTGCGCTGATGTTTTGCGCAATTCCCGCTGATTCGTCGCGGCACAATTTTACCTCTTTCGTTTAAAAACCTTTTAAGTTTTGATATATCTTTATAATCTATTAATTCAACCTTATCTACACAGAATTGGCAGCTCTTTCTGCGTGACCTTCTGCGCATTGGTCTATCACTGCGTTCCGCCATAAAAACAAAACCTCCTTATTAAATTTAAAACGGTAAATCGTCATCGGTGTCGACCGGTGTAAAGCCATCCCTTTCAAGCTGTGAATCGTCCGGGTCAGGGAAATTTTGTGAGGCGCCGGAAGACGGCGCTTTGTCGCCGCAAAAATTTATTTCATCGGCAACAACTTCGGTTGCATATCGACGCACACCGTTTGCATCATCCCATGTGCGGGTTTGCAAACTTCCGCATACATTCATCATGCGACCCTTTGAAAAATACTTGCTCACAAATTCAGCGGTGTTGCGCCATGCCACGATATTTATGAAGTCGGTTTTCCCTTGCTCTCCCGCTCTTGCAAAGCGCCTGTCAACCGCAAGCGAAAAAGAGCATACGGGAATGTTGTTAGTTGTGTATTTAAGCTCCGGGTCACGCGTCAACCTTCCCATTAAAATTACTTTGTTCAGCACAGCATATCACTCCCTGATATTATTCGTCTTTTTTAATGATAATAGAACGGATAACTCCATCTGTTATGCCATAGACACGGTCAAGCTCTTTTGGAAAATCAACGCCGGCAGTAAAATTCGCCAAAACATAAAAACCTTCGTTTTTATCGTTTATCGGATATGCAAGCCGTCTTTTTCCCCAAACATCGACACCTTCAAGCTCACCGTTTGCCGATATAAGCGCTTTAAACTTTTCTGTTATCTCGGCTGTTTCTTCTTCGGTTTTGTCTTTGTCGATAATGAAAATTGTTTCATACTTGTTTTTTACATCTGTCATTATTTTGATACCTCCTTTTGGACTTTGGCGCACACTATATCGTATGCGCAAGGATTATGATAAACGGCTATAAAGCCGCTAACCAACTGTTTTTTTATGCTGACGGCATATGCGCCGCCCTTTTAAAATGGTCACATTTAAAAAGCACGACCTAATTATATCCTATTCGGCATGTTATGTCAAATATTTTTTACCCAATCGTTTAAAAGGGATAAAAATATTTAAATTTTGTTATAATCCCAAATTATCCTTTACTTTATCCAAAAAGCTTTTACGCACGCCAAACTCTTGAATACCAAGCGTCTGTCCAAAGCTTTTTAATATTTCCTTTTGTTTATCGCTTAGAGTTTTGGGAACATCAACTATAACCTTAACAATTTGGTCGCCTTGACCGCCGCCGCCCAACCGTTGTATGCCCTTGCCTCGCAAGCGAAAGTTTGTATCGCTTTGGGTTCCTGCGGGCACTTTAAATTTCACGCTGCCATATAAGGTGGGGGTGTCGATTTCCGCCCCTAATGCCGCTTCTACAAAGGTTATCGGCATATCTATGTGCACATCGTATCCGTTTCTTTTAAACAATTTATGGCGCTTAACATTAATCTGCAAGCGCAAATCGCCTGCCGGACCACCTTTTCTGCCATGGTCGCCTTGATTTCGCAATGTAATTACCTGCCCATTGTCTATGCCTGCCGGGATTTTAACATTGATTTTTCGGCTAACCCTAACAAGCCCCCTACCGCTGCACGCTTCGCAAGGGTTTTCGGTTATTGTTCCCTCACCGCCGCAAGTAGAACAGGTGGTGGCGCTTTGAAACGAACCGAAGGGAGTGCGAGAAACGCTGCGCATTTGCCCTGTTCCGTTACAGGTGGGGCATGTTTTGGCGGATGTCCCCGCCTTTGCGCCGCTGCCGGAGCACTTTTGGCAATGCTCATATCGGCTTATGTTTATTGTTTTTTCCGCACCTTTTGCAGCCTCTTCAAATGTTATTGTAATGGAATCCTGTAAATCCCTGCCCCTTACGGGACCGCGCCGTGCCGTGTATGCAGACGAGGCGCCCCCGCCAAAAAAGCTGCCGAATATATCGCCCAAATCAACGCCAAAATCGCCAAAGCCGCCAAAACCGCCTGCGCCCCCCGCGCCAAAGTTTTCGTCAACCCCCGCATGACCGAACTGGTCATACTTTGCTTTTTTTTCATCGGAAGAAAGCACGGAGTAAGCTTCGTTAATTTCCTTAAACTTTTCCTCCGCGGATTTATCATCGGGGTTTTGGTCGGGATGATGCTTTTTTGCAAGCCTTCGATATGCTTTTTTTATTTCGTCCTTGTCGGCATTTTTGGAAACGCCCAAAACATCATAATAATCTCTTTTTTGTGCCACCTAACCATCATTAGCCTTTCCGGCTCACAGGATTGCGGTAAAATATGCCCGCCGAAAATTGCTGTTTAAACCGCAAAAGTATCGGCAGGCACCAAGGTTTTTGCTCGCCTTATTGTGAGCCGAATAAGGCGCAAGCTTTATTATTCTTCATCGTTTACGGTATAATCCGCATCAACTGTGCCGTCATCATTGGGCTGTGCGTGTGCATCCTCCGCCCCTTCTTGCTGTTGAGCGGTTTCGGCATAAAGCTTTTGTGCAAGCTCGTTAAATCTTGCTGAAAGCTCATCTGTTGCCGCCTTTATTTTTTCGTTATCGCCCGATTCAAGCGCCTTTTTGGCTTTTTCAATTTCCGCCAAAGCAGATGCCTTTTCTTCTTCTGAAATTTTGTCGCCTAAATCTTCAACAGTTTTCTCGCTTTGGTAAATTAAATGCTCTGCATTGTTTTTAGTTTCTGCCGCCTCTTTAAACTTTTTATCTTCTTCGGCAAACTTTTCCGCATCTTTTACGGCTTTTTCAATATCTTCATCAGATAAATTAGAGCTTGCAGTAATGGTAATCTTCTGCTCCTTGCCGGTGCCTTTATCTTTGGCGCTTACATTTACAATTCCGTTTGCATCAATATCAAAAGTCACTTCTATTTGCGGTACGCCCCTTCGTGCCGGCGGAATACCGGACAACTCAAAGCGACCCAACGATTTATTTTGCGATGCCATATCACGCTCACCTTGCAATATATTGATGCTTACGCTTGTTTGGCCATCTGCGGCAGTTGAATATGTCCTGCTGTTTTTAGTGGGAATCGTGGTGTTTCGCTCAATAAGCTTATTAAATATGCCGCCTTCCGTTTCAATACCAAGCGACAACGGTGTGACATCCAACAGCTGCAACCCTTTTACATCGCCGCCAAGCACCCCTGCTTGTATTGCAGCGCCCACCGCAACGCATTCGTCCGGGTTTATGCCTTTTGACGGCTCTTTATCCACCAATCGTCTGACTGCTTCTGCAACGGCGGGAATTCTTGTTGAACCGCCCACCAACAACACCTTATCCACTTCGCTTGGGCTCAGCCCTGCATCGGACAAAGCTGTTCGCACAGGCTGCATGGTTTTTTCAACCAAATCAGCTGTTATTTCGTTAAATTTTGCACGGCTTAGCGTTATATCTAAGTGCTTAGGACCTGACGCATCCGCTGTAATAAAGGGCAAGTTGATATTCGTTGTTGTAACTCCGGACAGGTCGATTTTAGCCTTTTCCGCAGCCTCAAGCAACCGTTGCAGTGAAATTTTGTCGTTTCTTAAGTCTATTCCGTTTTCTTTTTTAAATTCGTCCGCTATATAGTTCATAACCTTTTCGTCAAAATCATCCCCGCCAAGACGGTTGTTACCGCTCGTCGCCAAAACTTCAAACACCCCGTCGCCGATTTCCAAAATTGAAACATCAAATGTTCCGCCGCCAAGGTCATAAACCATTATTTTTTGTTCATCGTCTTTATCAAGCCCATATGCAAGAGCGGCGGCAGTCGGCTCGTTTATTATTCTAAGAACCTCAAGACCGGCTATTTTGCCTGCATCCTTTGTTGCTTGACGCTGGGCATCGCTAAAATATGCCGGAACGGTTATGACGGCTTGTGTTACCGTCTCGCCTAAGTAGCTTTCGGCATCTGCCTTAATTTTTTGCAGCACCATTGCGGAAATTTCCGGCGGTGAATATTTTTTACTGCCTATCGTTATCCGCCTGTCAGAGCCCATATCCCTCTTTATTGAACCCACCGTTCGTTCAGGGTTTGTAATTGCCTGTCTTTTTGCAATTTGCCCTACAAGCCGCTCGTTATCTTTGGTGAATGCAACAACGGATGATGTTGTTCTTGCGCCTTCCGCGTTAGGTATAACAACAGGCTCTCCGCCCTCCATTACTGCCACACATGAGTTTGTTGTTCCCAAATCAATCCCTATAATTTTTCCCATAATTAACACCTGTCCTTTCTTAAAGATGAAATATTAGTTTGCAACCTTCACAATCGAATGACGAATTATTTTGTCTTTGTATTTATACCCTGCGGCAAGCTCCTCCACAATTGTGTTCGAGCCGATTGATTCATCTTGAATGTGCATTACGGCATCATGCAACCGTGGGTCGAATTGTTCTCCGTCTGTTTTTATTCGTTCAACCCCGATACCCTTTAAAACTGTGTCAAGCTGTTTTTGGATAAGCCGGATACCCTCATTGCAGCCGTCCATTTCCGCCGCGCGGTCAATCGTATCAAGCACGGTAAGCACCGCCTTAATAACATCCGCCGTAGCATCGGCATATATTTCCGCCTTTTCTTTTTGAGTGCGTTTTTTGAAATTATCATATTCGGCGCAAATGCGAAGAAATTTATCGTTTAGCTGTAAAAGCTCATTTTCGTCGGATTGCTCCTGCCCCGCCATATTGCACTCTGTTTCGACCGGGGCATCATTTTCCGGATTGTTCTGTTCATGCTGTAACTTATCAGTTTCGCTCATTATGCTTCCTCCATATATTTTTGTGAAAGTAAATCAATTTGTTTAGTAAGAAATTCTATGTCAGAAACCGCTTTAGAGTAATTTATTCTGGTTGGTCCGATAAAACCTATTGTTCCCACAATTTCACCATCTAAATGATATGATGATAATATTATCGAGCACTCTTTTAACTCAATCGCCTTGTTTTCGTTGCCGATTATAATTTTAACGTTTTTGCCCTTACCGTAGGAAAATGCCTTTTGAAGGTTTGCTTTATCGGTTAAAAAGTTTAAAAGTTGCTTTGCCCTTGCAATGTCTTTATACTCGGGAAAGTCAAGCAAGTTTGTTAGCCCGCGGTGAAAAACATCGGCATTGTCGCTTGCCTCGATACTTTCGTAAATAAATTGCAATATTGGGCGCAAAATGTCGTTATTATCAGCCAGCTCGGCAGATACGCGCGATATTATGTCAATATTTATTTCACTACAAGAAATGCCGGTAAGATGATGGTTTAAAATGCTCGAAATTCGGGCGCAATCAAAAATGTCAACAGGAAATCCAATGCGCAATCGGGTATCCTTAACAACATTTCCATCGGTAACAATAACGGCAAGCAATTCGGATTCATTTACAGGCATTAGCTGAAAATGCTTAATAAACGCCTTTTTTTCCTCCGGAACAGTACCAATCAAGGTGTATTTTGTAATTTTTGAATACAAATCGGTAATTTCTTTAATCAGCACATCAAGCTCGGCAATTTTAAGCTCCATAAGGGTTTGCATGCGGCTAACCTCAGCAGCGGTTTGCTTATATCGTTTCATTAAACGGTCAACATACAGCCTGTAACCTTTATGAGAAGGAATACGCCCGGCAGATGTGTGAGGCTGCTCCAAAAGCCCTAAGTCCTCCAAGTCTGCCATCTCGTTTCGTATTGTTGCGGGGCTGACCGTTAGCTTGCTTTTTTTTGCAATGGTTCGTGAGCCGACAGGTTCTGCCGTTTCAATAAAGCTTTCAACAATTGCGCTAAGCACCTTCTTTTTCCGTTCTCCAAGCTCCATTTTCCTCACCTCGCCATGTCTTTTTGTTAGCACTCAACCTAATCGAGTGCTAACCTTTAATAATAAGATACCACTTTTTACATGGATTGTCAATAGTTTTTTAAAAAAATAAACCCTTTTGTGACTTTGTAACACAAAAGGTTTATTTAGAATTAAAGATGTTCATTGCCGCATCGATGCCTTCGGTTAAAATTGCCTTTATTGCATCGGGAATTTTTTTTGCCGTTTCAATAAGGGCGGCAACTTCATTTTTTGAAAACTTGCCAAGCACATAATCAACCGTTTCGTTGCTCGGTTTTCCTATTCCTATTTTAACCCTCGCAAAATCGTCTGATTTTAAATGGTATATAATATTTTCAACGCCGTTATGCCCTCCTGAGCTGCCCTTTGCGCGTATTCGCATTCTACCGGTATCAAGCGAAATATCATCAAAAATAACAATGATTTTTTGGGGCGGAATTTTGTAATACGATGCAATAGCCCCAACAGATTCGCCGCTTAGGTTCATAAATGTTTGCGGCTTTGCCAAAACCACCCTTTTGTCGCATATTAAGCCCTCCCCTATGAGCGATCTGAATTTTATTTTTGATACCTTAATATTATATGCCGACGCAACTACATCCAGCATTTCAAAACCCGCGTTATGCCGTGTGTCAAGGTACTTTTTACCGGGGTTGCCAAGCCCCACAATAAGGTATGGTTGTTCACGCTTAGGCGAAAAGCGTGCTAACGGATAAATCCTCATAAATCCTCTCTATCGCCTCTGCAAACACAGGGGCAACCGATAATACGGTTATTTTATCAGTTTTTTTGTCGGCCGGTATAACCACCGTATCAAGCAGTACAAGCTCATCAATCGGCGAATTTTGAATTCTCTCATACGCAGGACCGGACAGCACAGCATGCGTAGCGCAAGCAAACACCTGCTTTGCACCTCGCTCCTTCAACGCTTTTGCGCCTTGGCACAGCGTGCCGGCGGTGTCTATCATATCGTCAACCAAAATTATTTTTTTATCTTTAATGTCTCCGATAATGTTCATTACTTCCGCAACATTTGCCTTTGGTCGTCGCTTGTCTATAATGGCAAGCGGCACATTGAGCCTGTCCGCAAAATTTCTTGCGCGCGTTACGCTACCCAAATCAGGTGAAACCACAACTAAATCGTCTAAATCATTTATAAACTTTTTGGCGTAATAAGGCGTCAGTATCGGTACACCAAGAAGATGGTCAACCGGAATATTAAAAAAGCCCTGAATTTGCGATGCGTGCAAGTCCATCGTCAGCACCCTGTCCGCACCCGAAGCCACGATTAAATCCGCCACAAGCTTTGCCGAAATTGGGTCACGCGCCTTTGCTTTTCTGTCTTGACGAGCATAGCCATAGTACGGGATAACCGCCGTTATGCGCCCGGCGGATGCTCGTTTGAACGCATCGACCAGTATAAGCAGTTCCATTAAATGCTCGTTTACCGGGTTTGATGTGGGCTGAACAACAAAAACATCCGAGCCGCGCACCGTTTCATTGATATTAACGCCGATTTCACCGTCGCTGAAAGTTTGAACCTTCGAATTTCCAAGCGGAACTCCCACAATTTTCGCTATATTTTGTGCCAGTTTCGGATTGGCATTGCCGGAGAAAACCTTAATGTTTTTACCGCGAAATAACATTGATTTTAACCTACTTTCTTTTCCAGTCTGTTTTTGTAATCTGCCTGCTGCGTGCAATTGCAAAAGAGCCATCCGGCATATCCTGCGTAATTGTGGAACCGGCGGCAATAAATGTGTCATCTCCCACATTCAAAGGAGAAATTAAATTTGTGTTGCAGCCTATAAAGGCATTGTTTCCGATTTTAGTTCGGTGCTTTTTCTTTCCGTCATAATTCACAACAATTGTGCCGCACCCAAAATTAACCTTACTGCCCACATCGGCATCTCCGATGTATGTCAGGTGGGCGGCATGCGTTCCATCCTTGACAACAGAGTTTTTAACCTCGACAAAATCGCCTATTTTAACGTTATCGCCTATATCGCAACCCGGGCGGATGTATGAAAACGGGCCGATATTGGTGTTGGCGCCAACCCGGCTTGATACAACAACCGAATTGTTTACCGTGGTGCCGTTATCTATTGTTGCATTCACAAGCCGTGAATTAGGACCAATTATGCAATTGCTGCCAATCTTCGTGTTGCCCTCTATAATAGTATTGGGCATAACAATGGTATCATGTCCGATAACGGCATCCCCGCTTATATATGCGGTGTTTGATGAAATTAAAGTTACGCCCTTTTGCATAAAATGCTTGTTTATGCGCCTTTGCATAACCTCATTAGCCGTCAAAAGTTGTTCCCGGTCATTGATACCTAAAAGTTCGTTTATATCATTTATTTTATATTTTCCGATTTTTTGTTTGCCCTTTTCAAAGCCTTTGATTATACCCTCAAAACTGTGTTTTGCTTGCGGTTGATTTGAAGCTTCTCCAAGCGCCGAAATAAGCAACTTCGTTTTTATAAACCCAACCCCCGCATTGAGCGTTTCACACCCCCAACTGCCTTGTTCCGATGCGCAGCTTAAAATTGTTGCATCGTTTTTGCTTGAGGTGTGATATGTAAAAGCGGTCTTTAAAGTGCTATCCGTTATAAGCGGGAATTTATCGGTTGTAATTAAAATGTCGTCATATTGATAAAGCAATTCCTTTAACTGTAAAACGGCTTTGCATATATCTTCCTTTTTGTTTGCGTAAACAAATTTTACGCTATCGCAAATGTTTTCTTTTATATTTTCAAAATTTGAAACTATTACTTTTTCAGCCGCACCGTCCGCCGTGTTCAAAACCCAGTTTATAATGCTTTTAAAGCATATTTCATGAAGGGCAATCGGAACTTCCGAGTGCATTTTATTAGGTTCGTCTTCCGCTAAAATTAAGGCACAGTACATTGCACACCATCCTTCAACTATATTCTAACTTTATTCTATCATACCAAAATCAAAAAATCCATTAAATATTAAAAATGTTTTAATAAAACCCTATAATGTTTGCCTGCCGTAGTAAAACAAATACTGTTGCGCCAAACCGCACAGCTTGCCGAATTTTTGCCGCACAAACAAATCAATATCCTTTTCCGCTACAAAATACAGCTTATGCAAAACCTTTTTAATCCAAACGTCTTTGGGGAAAACATCATACTTTTGATACGCAAAAAGCAAAATGCAATCTGCAACCTTATCCCCCACACCTTTTATTTTTTTCAAAATTTCCCTGCCCTCATCGGCGGGCAAACTGTAAATATCGTCTAAGCAAACCTCTCCCGTTGCAACCTTTTTTGCGGCATCAATTATATATTTATCTCGATACCCGCAACGAATGGCGGACAGCGCGTCACCATCAACATTTGCAAGCGCCTCGGCAGACGGAAATGTGTGGTATTTCACCCCGTCTTTCATAATTTCATTACCGAAGGTTTGGCACAAAAGCTCTATTATCTTTTTTATTCGAGGAATGTTATTATTTGCGGAAATTATAAATGAAACAAGCGTTTCCCACGGTTGCTGCTTCAAAAGGCGTATCCCATACCCCGCCGATATTGCCTTTGCCATAACTTCGTCGCATTGCAGCCTTTTTTTCATTTCGCTATAATCTTTTTCTATGTCAAAATACTCTTTGGCAAGCTGTTCATTTTCACATTCTATTATAATGCTGCCGTCGCGATAATATGCGCCCATTAAAAAATCGCCCACAACCCCAATATATTTATCATCACAAAGCTTATTCCAGCGAAAGCATTGCCCGCATTCAAAAGTTTGCTGTAAATCAAAATCTTTGGCATTGGCAATAATCATTAAAATCCTCCATACTTTTGCATAATATAGGCGTTTGCCGCAAGTTCCGCACTATCGTCAAGCGGTTCTAACAATGCACTGCCAAAGCGCTGCTCAAGGGCGCATTTTAAAATATAATCACACAAATGCGGGTTTTTTGGCAGCAAAGGTCCATGCAGGTATGTGCCGATAACATTTTTATAAACTACCCCTTCCCCGCAGTCCTTGCCGTTGTTCCCATTGCCGCTTATTGTTTGACCGAGTGGTTTATTATCGCCTATATAGGTTTGACTGATATGGTTTTCAAAGCCAACAATAACCCTGTCTGACAAATACGATTTTATAACGGAGTCGCCCACAGCCCTTTTGCCGCCGCTCTCGGTAAACATATCAACCGCCGCAAGCCCTTCAATAAGGCTTTCCCCTGTTTTATAATAATGCCCCAGCAACTGATAACCGCCATCTATCGCCAAAACAGCGCCGCCGTTTTTTATATATTCTTTTAAATTGCTCTTTTGTTTTTGCAGTAAGCCGCACACGGTGTGCTGTCGGCTGCCCGAGCAAGCGCCGATGTATAAAATATCAATTTTCGAAAATTCTATCGTGTCGCCCGGCGAATATTGAACTGTTTCATATTTTATTTCGCGCCAACTCAACCTTTTTTCAAAGGTCGTTATGTTCCCTTTATCCCCGTATAAATTTAAAAGGTTTGGGTAAATGTGACCGATTGTAAGCTTCAATTTGTTTTTTCACCCTCTAAGGCTTTTAATATTTTTTGCGTTTGGAAAAGTGCGGTATAGTTTACCAAAACATACAGCACATCGCCGTTTGCCTTAAGCGTATCCCTCACGGCAGCCGAAATATCGGGCTTGCAATTCGTATTTTGATGTTGCGCATATTTTAAGCGCACCAAAACATCATTGCACCTTAAACCGCTTGCCGTTACTTCGCCTATCGATTTATCGCAAAGACACTCAAAATCAACATCCCATATCCACGAAACATCCCTTCCGTCTTGCGCATTGTCGTTTATTACAACCACAATATCTTTTTTTCGCTTATCTGCAATAATTGTTGCTATCGCCTGATTAAAGCCGGCAGGGTTTTTTGATAAATTAAGAACAACCTTTTTACCTATATAAAAGGATTCCATCCTTCCCGTCTGCGGCGTATGCCCGCTTAAAATTTCATTCAAGCCGTTAAGCGTCACACCGTAAAAGCTTGCGGCGGCATATGCTGCAACTATGTTATAAATGTTATACAAGCCCGGCAAATCCGAAACAATCTCTTTGCCATCTATTGTAAAGCGTGTTTTTTCGCCGCTTACAGAAACATCCGTTGCCAAAAATGCAGTCTTAGGGCGTGAAAACCCGCAATTTGTACAGCAATAATCGCCCAGACTGCTGTAATGATAAAAACCGTATGCAAGCTCGTTTTCACACAAAGGGCAAAAATGACCTTTTTTTTCGGCACATTCTTGGGCTTTTTCAGCGCCTTGAACGCCAAAATAAACGCAATTGCTTTTCCCATGCCCTATCGACGAAACAATTGGGTCATCGGCATTTAACACGAAGGTGCAACCCTTTGCCTTTTCCGCCGCCGCGGTCAAATGCGCTTTAATAACATCCATCCCTCCGCTTCTGTCAAGCTGGTCGGGAAACAAATTCGTTATAATAAAAATATTGGGGATAAAGTGGTCTAAAACCTTTGTAATCGAAATTTCATCTATCTCAATGCACGCATGGTCGGCATTTAGCCTCCCGCTCAACCGAGCGCTTTGGGCAAAAGCCGTTACCACCCCGTACAACATATTTGCGCCAACTTCATTGCATACAACCTTTTCGCCTCCAAAGCTAAGCATTGAACGCGCTAAATTATTGGTAGTTGTTTTTCCGTTGGTACCGCAAACAACAATAATGCCGCCCTTAATGTCATGGGCAAGCTCCTTTAAAAGGTTCGGATATATCATTAAAGCGAAATGTCCGGGCGTTGACGAACCTTTTTTGCCAAAAACCCGACCAATAAAAATTAATATTTTTGCAACAAGCACAGCGGTTATCTTTAACATATTACCTTAACTTTCCAATAGTTATTTTGTATATTTTTTGAATATGCGGTTATAATTACTAATAACCTCACAAAATACATTTATACTAATTTATATAAATTAGTATAAAACCCCCTTTTATTTGGCGGCAGTTTCTGCTGCCTCCTTTTTTTTGCCCCACCAAACCGGCATAAAAGTGTCTTTATATACATTTGAAAGAGGAATGTATATAATCATTGCAATGGTAAAATCAACTATATGATGCAGCGAAGTTCCGATTGAAATAATGTATGCAACCAAGTTCATCTCCTTGTCCTTCAAAATTGTTTGATCCCCTAATCTATATAAAGCATACACTATTAGAACCTCGCTGAGCGCGTGTATAACCATTGTAACCGCTCCGACAACGTATATATTAACCTTCTTTTTAACCATGTATGAGCCCGCTATCAGGAAAAAGATATGAACGGATGCCCGCGCCGCAACAACAGGGGTGTATGTAATTAAAAATCCCGCTGCCGAAACAATGGCGGCAAAAACGGCGGAAAACGGACTTATAAGCATGGCAAGTATTAACGGAACATGGGATGCAAAGGTTGCGCTAAAGGGCGGAATTGAAACTTTCAACAGCCCAAGCAGCGGTATTATAATAGCTATTGCCGATAAAAGTGATGTTATAACCAAGTTTTTTGTTTTAATTTTCACAAATGAACAATCCTTTCAATTTTAAAATTTATGCGATTACTCGTTAAAGCCCTACCGCTCAACCCAAAACCTTTGAAAGATAGTTTCGCAGTTTTTGTATTGTGCTCTCGCCTATGCAATGTTCCATTGCGCAAGCCTCTTGTTCCGCCGTCGACTCGTCAACTCCTAAAACATCGACAAGAAATTGCTTTATTAAATTATGCCTGCCCAACACCCTTTTTGCAATTTCGGTGCCTTTGTCCGTTAGAGTAACCCCGCCATACCGTTCTTGGTCGGCAAGCCCTTTTTCTTTTAGGCTTTTTATCGCCTGATTGACGCTCGGCTTTGATACACCGATGGCGTTTGCAACATCGGTTGTTCTGACCGATTCATTTTGTGTGCGTAAAAAATAAATCATTTCAAGGTAATCTTCTAACGAAGGAGACATTCTGTTCATTTCCGGGCTCCCTTCTTGCTACTTCAAAAGGACAGATTTGTTTCTGCCGCTGTTTTTTGCAATGTAAAGCGCTTTGTCCGCCCTTTTTATCAAACTTTGTAATGATGTAGAGCCTTTGTTGTAAATTGTTGCAATCCCAATGCTTATAGTAAGCCTAATTAAATCTTTTTTGACCTCAAATTCAATGTCTTCAATATGCCGGCGAATGCGTTCGGCAAAATTAAATGCTTCTTGCGCGTCCGCCTCGGGTAAAACCACTATAAATTCCTCCCCGCCGTACCTCCCCACCGAAGCGCTTTCTCCGATTGCCTTTTTAAGGCTTTGCGCCACCTTTCTAATTACCATATCACCGGAAAGATGCCCGTAATTATCGTTTATTTGCTTAAAAAAGTCTATATCAATCATCAATAGCGATAAGCTGCCTCCAACCTTTCGTAAGTTGCACATGGCATAGTCAATTTCTTCGTATAATTTGTTTCGATTGTATATATCACAAAGCATATCATAGGTTGCCATATAGTTCAACCTTTCAATCGCCATGTTTTGCTCGGTAATGTCTTGAAACAAAAACAGCTTACCGGCATGTTTCCCCTTTTCTACCAAGCTTGATACCCTAAATTCAAACACCTTGTTCTCGCCATTTTTATTGGTGGATATTTCAAACGAATCGTTTTGATTTTCGACAATCCTCTTTCCATCCTCAAATTCTAAAATGCTTCTGTCTTTATTTGCAAGTGTTATCCAATCAAAGGTTAAACCGGCGGATTTGTTAAAGCCGATTATCCTGTTTCGCTCATCAATAATCAATATACCTTCTTTTATTTGGTCGAAAATGTAGCTGGACACATAATCCTTTATTTCGAGGAAATCATATTTAAAAAGTATGATGAAAAAAGATGCCATCAAAAATAAAAAACTAAAGGGTATTATGTCAAGTCGATACGGAATTATATTTGAAAAGTATAACGGACCGGAAATTAACGGTGGAATAGGGCTCAAAAACAGCCAAAAATACTGTGTTTTTACGCTAAATCCATGGTTTTCCCAACACCTATAAAAAAAGTATGTTCCAACCGCAAGGCATAAATAGGCGTACACATAAAACACATAATACCATGGACCCCTTGCTATCTCAACCGTTGTATACCCCAAAAAGCTTTTAAGCTGCATGCCGGAATAGTACAGACCATGATAGTTGTTTGTGGCATTTAAAAATACCGTACATAGCGGTATGAAAAGAATGAGAACCGCAATGCCCGCCAAAATATTTTTATTATAGTTTAGCTTATATGAAAGCATGACAAAAAGCGCAGGCAAAAAAGAAATGCCCAAATATTCAACAGCTATAAATAATTTTGCCTGCTCCACATTTTTCGCCAAAAGCTCCAGCGCAAACCCGATATTATATGCAAATAAAGAAAAGCAAATTAAGGAAAACAAAACGACAAGCCCGTTTCGCTGTCTTATTATTGCATATAAAAACATATAAAAAAACACAATGCCAGAAGCGAAGAATAAAAGAGACAGCACCTTCATAATCACTCATCCCATCCAACAATCCGACAAACCAAATTATATTTTATTTTCACACATCGTCCACATTATATCAAAATTAAACCTTTTTGTAAATAGCAGTAAAAAGATTGTCGGGTTGCACAGCAAAAATTATTACATAATGTAAGCTTTTACGAAAAAAACATTGAAATTTTATATTAATTATGATATTATAAAATGCAATTATAACAAAATATAATACTGGGGCGGCGGCTTGCTTAGCCCCGAGTCGGTGAAACGGGGATAGGTTACATTATGAAGAAGGTAGCTGTTTTGGGTTATGGAACGGTTGGCTCCGGCGTTGTGGAGGTAATAAGCGCAAACTCATTTAAAAAAAAGGCGGGGGAAGGTCTTTGCGTGAAGGCCATTTTAGATATTCGTGATTTTGCAGACAGCCCCTTTTCCAACCTTTTTACAAAAGATTTTAATGTTATACTAAATGACTGCGAAATTGACATTGTGGTTGAAACAATAGGCGGAATAAGCCCTGCTTTTGAATTTACAAAAAGCGCTCTTGAATCAAAAAAAAGTGTGGTAACATCCAATAAAGAGCTTGTGGCGGCAAAGGGCGCCGAGCTTATTAAAACCGCTCGGGAAAATGGCGTAAGTTACCTGTTTGAGGCAAGCGTCGGCGGCGGGATACCGATTATAAGGCCGCTCAACAACTGCCTTGCAGCCAATGAAATTTACGAAATTACCGGCATTTTAAACGGAACCACCAACTATATTTTAACGCAAATGGCAAAAAGCGGTCAAAGCTTTAAAGAAGCGCTTGCAGCTGCACAAGAAAAAGGTTATGCCGAGCAAGACCCATCCGATGATATAGAAGGGGTTGACACTTGCAGGAAAATTGCCATTTTATCCGCCCTATCATACGGGAAACAATTAGAAAGCGATAAAATACCAACCAAAGGAATAACAAATATAACGCTAAAAGATATCTTGCTTGCAAAAAAAGCGGGCTACGCCATAAAGCTAATCGGAAAAAGCAAAAAAACCAAAGATGGGGTTTATGCCTTCGTTTCCCCGCTTTTACTGCCTGAGGAACACCCTCTTGCAGGGGTTGAAGATGTTTTCAACGCAATTGTTGTGCAAGCAAGCGCAACGGGCGATGTTATGTTTTACGGCAAGGGCGCAGGTAAAATGCCCACAGCCAGCGCGGTTGTTGCCGATTGTATCGACATAATAAAACACAATAATTCGGGAGGCCCGACATGGGAGGACGGCGGGGTTTTAACTGTTGTAAACCCTGATGATGTTAAATATTTTATACACATTCAACATCACAAAAATGAAGATATCAAAAATTTGGTTGATAAGCTTTTTAAAGGCGCAAAGTGGGTTGAAAAGAACGATGACGACATTGCATTCATTACGGATAAAGCAAACGAAAAGGATATTTTGAACGGTATAAATGAACTGAAAAAAGGGTTGGGAGATAGCGCCGCGCTAACTTCAATAAGGGTTGAAGGCTAATAGAAAGGAAAGGGATAAATGATAAGCGTAAAGGTGCCGGCAACAAGCGCAAATATCGGTCCCGGCTTTGACAGCATCGGCATTGCGCTAAATTTATATAATATAATTTCAGCACAAGAGACAGACGAGCCTTTGAAAATAGATATATTAGACGATACAAAAAGATTTTTGCCACACGATAAAAAGAATTTAGTTTACCGTGCCATTACCGCGGTTTTTAAAGAGGCGGGTCACACCGAAAGAGGGCTGCATATAATACAGCATAATGAAATCCCGGTAACAAGGGGTTTGGGCAGCAGTAGTGCAAGCATTGTTGGCGGCGTTATCGCAGCCAATGAAATTTGCAAAGCAAAAATGAGCAAAAACGATATGATTTCTTTTGCCTCGCAGCTTGAAGGTCACCCCGACAACGCAACCCCCGCAATGGTCGGCGGGTTTACCGCCGCCGTTATAAAGGATAATAAAACTTATTGGCAAAAAGCGGAAATCAGCCCGCAAAAAATTAAATTTGGGGTGTTTATTCCAAACTTTATACTTAAAACAAAAAAAGCAAGAAAGGTTTTACCCCCCGTTGTGCCGCACGCGGATGCGGTATTTAACGCTTCCCGCGCCGCGCTTTTAACGGCGGCGATGATTACGGAAAATTACGACAACCTTATACCGGCGCTTGACGACAGGCTTCACGAGCAATACAGAAAGCGCTTTATCGAAGGGGTCGATGAGATATTTGAGTTGTCTGCAAATTTGGGCGCATATGGTTCATATATAAGCGGCGCCGGACCTGCCGTGATTGCGGTTATAAGCGCCGATTATGAGCAAGCTTTCACAGCAGGAGCCGAGGACGCAATATCAAAAAAGTTTGCCAGATGGAAGTTTAGCATGCTGTGCGCAGACAATTGCGGCGCAAAAATTATAGAATAAGAGGTGTTGAGCATTTGGATATAGTTGTTCAAAAATTCGGCGGCAGTTCGGTTGCCGATGCAGAAAAATTAAAAAATGCAGCAAAGCGGATAGTTGACGCATATGACAGCGGCAAGTTTGTCGTAGTGGTTGTTTCTGCCCAGGGGGATACAACCGACGAGCTGCTTGAAAAAGCCAAGCAGGTAAACCCTGCCGCTTCAAAGCGTGAAATGGATATGCTGCTATCGACGGGAGAACAAATTTCTATGTCTCTCCTTGCAATGACGATAGAGGCAATGGGCTATCCGGTTGTTTCCCTTACCGGGTGGCAGGCAGGCATAAGCACCAACAGTAAATATAGTTGTTCACGAATTAAAAAGGTGGACACGGAGCGGATATTGAGGGAACTTGATTCAAAAAGAATTGTTATTGTGGCAGGTTTTCAAGGTATAAATAAATTTGATGATATAACAACGCTTGGACGGGGAGGCAGCGATACAACGGCGGTTGCGCTTGCCGCCGCGTTACATGCGCAGGTTTGTGAAATATATACTGATGTTGACGGCATATACACAGCCGACCCGCGAATTGTCGAAAACGCAAAAAAGTTAAAAAATATCTCGTATGACGAAATGCTTGAGCTTTCAAGTTTAGGGGCAAACGTGTTGCAAAATCGTTCGGTGGAAATGGCGTTAAAATACAATGTAAAGCTTGAAGTAAAGTCAAGCTTTGAAAAAATACCAGGTACCGTTATCAAGGAGGTTGAAAAAGTGGAAAAGATGATAGTAAGAGGGGTAACAAAAGACGATAACATTGTGCTCGTTTCGATTGTAAATATAGAAAATACACCGGGTAAAGCGTTTAAAATATTTTCTCTGCTTGCGCGCGAAAACATAAATATTGATGTTATACTGCAATCGGTCGGCAGGGGCGGTACTAAGGATATCACCTTTACCGTTGATTTTGACAATGCCGCAACGGCTGTAAGGGTATTAAAAGAAAACCTTTCTGCTTTAGGCGCTGATTCGGTTGAATACACAGAAAACGTATCAAAAGTTTCGGTTGTCGGGGCAGGCATGGCGAGTAACCCGGGGGTTGCCGCTCTTATGTTTGAAGCATTATCCGATGTTGGAATAAACATTAATATGATTTCAACATCTGAAATAAAAATTTCTGTATTGATTGACCAAAAGGATTCTAAAAATGCAGTTAGGGCAATCCACGACAAGTTTAATTTGGCATGAATGATAAAATCATAGGAAGAAACCCCGTTATAGAGGCTTTGCGCGCAGGCAGGCAAATTGATAAAATTTTAATTGCAAAAGGCACGGAAGGCAGCATTTCGGTGATAAAAACATTGGCGCATCAAAATAAAATAATAACCTTGGAGGTAGACCGCAAAAAGCTTGACACCATATCGCAATCTTCCTCACATCAAGGTGTAATTGCGCTTGCTGCAGTGCAAAACTATGCAAGCGTTGATGATATTTTAAAAGCGGCACACAAAAAAGCTCAGCCTCCGTTTGTTGTCATATTAGACGAAATAACCGACCCGCACAACATCGGTTCGATTATTAGAACGGCAAATGCCGCAGGTGCGCACGGCGTTATTATACCAAAGCGCAACAGCGCGGGGCTGAGTGCAACCGTTGCCAAAACATCCGCAGGCGCAATAGAATATACGCCGGTTGCAAGAGTATCAAACATTGCCCAAACGATTGAATATTTAAAAAGTAAAAATATTTGGATTTACGGCACACACCAAGATGCCGAAACAAGCTACGCCGATGCTGACCTAACAGGCGCAATCGGGCTTGTTATAGGCAGCGAAGGGCACGGCATTGGCTCGTTAATTTCGCAAAAATGCGACTTTTTGGTTTCAATATCCATGGCAGGCGAAATAAACTCGCTTGGCGCATCTGTTGCGGCAGGCATACTGATGTTTGAAGCAGTGCGGCAAAAAAGCAGGAAATTATAATTTCTACACAGCCAAATTATTAAATAACCATCCGATAACGCCAACAGCGCCGGACCCTAATATTACATATATGGGGTTTGGTTTAAATTTTTTCAACACAAAAAACCCAACGGCAAAAAGCGAAACAGACTGATAGTTTAAACCGCTCAAGTTAAAACCTGCGGCGCCCTCTCCCCACAGCGCAAGCAGTAATATAGTGGCGCCTGCCGAGCCAATCAGCGCCACAACCGCCGGGCGCAGCCCCGACATTATGCCTTCAACCACCGTTAAATCTTTATATTTATAATAAAAAAATGCCAGCGTCATTACAATAATACAAGCAGGTAAAACAAAACCGAGCGTTGAAACTACTGCCCCCGCGATGCCTGCTACATGTGTACCCACAAATGTTGCCGAGTTTATTGCAATCGGTCCGGGCGTCATTTCTGCAATTGTAATAAGGTCGGTAAACTCTGTCATTGTAAGCCAATTGTTTATTTGCACAATACGGCTTTGAATGAGAGGTATTGCAGCATAGCCCCCGCCCACGCTAAAAAGCCCGATTTGAAAAAAGTTCCAAAATAACATGATATGTATCATTCCTGCACCTCCCGCAACTTCTTCCTTTTACGATACATAGCGGCAAGCGCGCCTAATAAACCGCATGCAATAATTATTAAAACAACATTCACTTTAAAGAAGTACACCGCCGTAAATGCGGCAATCATAGTAATTGTGGAAAGCGTGTTTTTCTCTTTTATAATATTTGCACCCATTGAGGTGACAACTTCGGCAATTACAGCCGCAACGCCCGCTTGCATTCCTTTTAGCAAGGCGCCGATTATTTCGTTATCTCTAAATGCCGCGTAAAAAAACGATATTACCGATAATATTATAAACGGCGGCAACACCGTCCCTAAAATTGTAAGCGCCGCCCCAAGCGCGCCCGCAACCTTATATCCAATTAAAATAGAGGTATTTACCGCTATCGCACCGGGCGACGATTGGGCAATGGCAATCATGTCAAGCATTTCATTTTCGTCTATCCATTTTAAATCATCGACAAACCTTTTTCTCAGCAGGGGTACAATCACAAACCCTCCCCCAAAGGTGAAGGCGCTTATGTAAAAAGTTGACCAAAATAATTTACGATAAGTATTCTTCTCCACTTGCTCCTCCCATCATACATTCGCATATTTTTTAAAATAAATTAACATTAAACAGGTTTCAGGTAATATTTTACATTAAATTTGCAATAGTGTCAACCGCTTTATGCGCAAAGTTAAAATGTCTGTTAGTCGGCTGACCCTATTATGCGCACCTTTAACACGCCTTCAAGCGTTTCAAGCGTGTTCAAAGTCTCGTTATCCGGCATTTGCGCCGCTTCAAGAATTGTATATGCCAGTTGGTCCTTACTTCTGTTTAGCATATTTTCTATATTGATATTGTGCTCGCTAAACATTGCCGAAAACTTGTTTAACATTTTAGGAATGTTTCGATGGGCAATGCACAGCCTTATCGGCGCTTCCTTTTCCATTGTGCAATCAGGGAAATTGACCGAGTTGTTTATGTTGCCTTTCTCCAAAAACTCACGAAGCTCATTCACCGCCATAACAGCGCAGTTTTCTTCACTTTCCGGTGTGGACGCGCCAAGATGAGGGATAGGTATAATTGATTTTTTCTCAAGCAAACGCTCATTCGGAAAATCCGTTACATAGCAAGCAACTTTGCCGTTTTGGCAGGCATCTATAATATCCTTGTCATTCACCAGCTCGCCCCGTGAAAAGTTCAAAATTCGAACGCCGTCTTTCATTTCCGATATAATTGACGCGTTTATAGTTCCTTTTGTGCTGTCGTTTAGCGGAACATGAAGTGTTATATAATCGCTTTCCGCATAAATTTCTTTAATGCTTTCCGCTCTTTTAACCGCCCTTGACAAGCCCCATGCCGCATTAACCGAAATGTACGGGTCAAAACCCACAACTTCCATGCCAAGCGCTACGGCAGCGTTTGCAACCATTACGCCTATTGCGCCCAAGCCGATAACGCCAAGCGTTTTTCCAAGCACCTCCGGCCCTGCAAAAGATGACTTCCCTTTTTCTACGGCTTTTGCCACATTTTCAGCGCCGCCAAGCGTTTGCGCCCATGCAATGCCGCTGCTGATTTTTCGCGATGAAAGCAGCAGGGCGGCAACAACCAGCTCTTTAACAGCATTTGCATTCGCGCCCGGCGTGTTAAACACCACAATACCCTTTCCACTGCACTTGTCAATCGGTATGTTGTTCACCCCTGCGCCCGCACGGGCAACCGCTTTTAAGCTTTCGGGCAATTCCATATCATGCATGGAAAAGCTCCGAAGTATCATGGCATCGGGGTTTTGGACATTGTCCCCCCAAGTATAATTTGCCTTATCCAAATGTTTCATGCCGCTTTGTGAAATTTTATTAAGCGTCAATATATTAAACATATTACTATTCATACCTTTCTGCTGTTTAGCCGTTTTTTCTTTCAAAGTCTTTCATAAAATCAACCAATGCCGAAACGCCTTCTATCGGCATGGCATTATAAATGCTTGCGCGCATTCCGCCCACCGTTCTGTGTCCCTTTAAATTTTCAAAACCGGCGGCTGTTGCTTGCGCAATAAATTCAGCATTTAAAGCGTCGCTGTTTGCCACGAAAGGAATATTCATAACAGAACGGTCTTGCTTTTCAACGGTGCCGCTAAACATTTTGCTGCTGTCAAGGTAATCATACAAAAGTTTCGCCTTTTTTTCGTTAATTTGCTGCATGGCGGCAATTCCGCCCAAATCCTTCAGCCATTTTAGCACAAGCCCCACCATATAAATGGAGTATGTGGGCGGCGTGTTATAAAGCGAATCGTTTTTTGCATGAATATCATATTTAAACATTGTGGGGGTTATATCAAGGGCATTCCCAAGCAAGTCCTCCCTAACTATCACAATTGTTACGCCTGCAGGACCCATATTTTTTTGCGCGCCTGCATAAATAAGCCCAAACCTTGAAATATCCGCAACCTCTGATAAAATGCAAGACGACATATCAGACACCAACGGAACGTCCCCCGTTTCGGGAAGCTTTGTGTATCGTGTTCCATATATCGTGTTGTTTGATGTTATGTGAAAATATGCCGCATCCTTGTCGAATTTATCTGCCGAAAGTTTGGGAATGTAGTTAAAAACCTTATCGGCGCTTGAGGCAACTACATTAACTGTGCCGTATCGCGCCGCCTCCTCGGCGGCCTTTTTAGCCCATTGACCTGTGATGACATAATCCGCCTTACCCGATTTGCCGATTAAATTTAACGGAACCATTGAAAATTGGCTTGATGCGCCGCCTTGCAAAAACAATACTTTGTAATTTTCGGGTATGCCCAAAAGTTCACGCAGCAGCTTTTCCGCCCCGAAAATTATTGACTCATAGTCTTTTGAGCGATGGCTCATTTCCATAACGCTCATGCCGCTGTTATTATAGCAAAGCATTTCCTCCGCAGCCTTTTTCAAAACTGGCTCGGGCAGAACCGATGGACCTGCCGAAAAATTGTACACCCTTTTCATAAAAAACCCATAGCCTTTCCGCCCACAAAAATAATTAAATGCGCAAAAGCTTATCCGTGGGCAGATAAGGCGCATAACGGCTGCTGTTTGCGGCCTCCATAGGCAAACTTGTTTGTCTATGCTTTTAAGTATAATATATCTATAAAAGATATTATATCACTTTTCTTTTTTAACGGCAATATAAATTTCGTTTATTCCCACGAAAATTGTTAACAATGCAAATATTTTGCGCAAAATGACAGATGGAATAACGCTTGCAAGGTACGCCCCGACAGAGGCGGCAACAATACCAAACGCCGCAATCGGCAAGGCCGTTTTTAGCTCCAAATTTTTATTTTTGCAATGCACGGTAAGCGCAACGATGGCAGTGGGTATAAAATATAATAAATTTATGCCTTGAGCAACCTTTTGTTCTATTCCCAAAAAAAGAGTTAAGGCGGGAATAAGAATAACCCCGCCGCCTATTCCCATTCCGCTTATCATTCCCGAAAAAAGCCCTGCCGCAACAAGCAACATTAATTCCACAGCATTCTCACCCCCGCTACCATTAAAGATATTGCAAATATAATTCTTATTGTTTTACCCGAAAGCTTTTTGAGCATTTTGGCGCCGACAAAACCGCCCGCCATTCCGAATAATGCCACAATTAAAGTTGTTTTTCCTTCCGTCATCCAGTATTTTGAGTATAAAAAAGCAGATACTATTGTGGTGGGTAAAATAATTGAAATTGCGGTTGCATGCGCTTTTTGTTGGGGCAAATGCAAAAAATGTTCAAGGGCGGGAACAATTACCGTCCCTCCCCCGGCGCCCAATATTCCGTTAATAAGACCGCTTATAATGCCTATTACGGCATATAAAAAAGTTTTTTTCATACACTATATTCTGATTAAAATACACATTCTTATACTTTTTTAAAATAGTATTTGAATTTTGCTCGGTTTTATATTACAATGTATAAAGGAAACTTGTGTTTTAAAGTGAAGCTTTTTCCATATGGGCAGGATGATAAAATAAAAAATATGTGTCATGAGAAAGGATGATTATAAAGATGGGCGCAAAAATAGTAAACAGCAACGGTGTTATTGAAATATCCGCCGATGTTATCGCGCTGATTGCAGGTGACGCCGCAATGCGTTGCTACGGTGTTGTGGGCATGGCTGTGCGAAGCGCGGCGGACGGCATTGTCAGCCTTGTGCGCAGGGATAACGCCAGCAAAGGTATAAAAATCATTGTTGATGAGGGCGGGTTATCGATTGATATTCATGTTGTTGTGGAATACGGCGTAAATATTAAGGTTGCCTCTAACAGTATAATTGAAAGTGTCAAATACAATGTCGAACAATCAACGGGATTCATTGTAAAGCAAGTGAATGTGCATGTTGAAAGTGTGAGAGTCGACTAAAAGGAGGGCGTGCAAATTGCCAAGCCATATAAACGGCGTTTTGCTGAAAAACGCAATAATCAATGCATCAAATAATCTCAGTAATTATAAAACAATGGTTGACAATATGAATGTTTTTCCCGTTCCGGACGGGGACACAGGCACAAATATGTCTATGACCATTTCAGCCGCCGCGCATGAAACCATGGCTCAAAACGGCGCCGATATTTCTAAGGTGGCTGACGGTGTTGCTTATGCATCGCTCCGTGGGGCGCGAGGCAACAGCGGCGTTATTTTGTCACAACTTTTCCGAGGCTTTGCAAAAGGGCTTGCGGGTAAAGCGGAGGCAGACATCCCGGCGCTTGCTTTTGCGCTAAAAAGCGCAAGCGACACCGCCTATAAAGCCGTCATGAAACCAACCGAGGGCACAATGCTCACCGTTGCGCGAGAAACTGCGGAATTCGCCGTTCAATCCATAGACGAATTTGCCGATATTGTAGAATTTGCCGAGGCATTGCTAAACTCGGCACGGCAAACGCTTGATAAAACCCCCGAAATGTTGCCTGTGCTAAAAGAGGCGGGCGTTGTTGATGCCGGCGGCATGGGGCTTGTAATTATTATGGAAGGCTTTATAGCGGCGTTAAAGGGGCAGGAAATTGCCGTATCCGAAAAGGATAAAACAGTCGTTCAAACGCATTATAAGGCTGTTGATACGGAAAAAATTAAATTCATGTATTGCACCGAATTTATAATAACCAAAAAGTCGTTAAATTACAGCATTCAATCATTCCGTGCATCAATTGAACGAATGGGCGATAGTATGCTTGTTATTGAGGACGGCGACACCGTTAAGGTTCACATACACACAAATCGACCGGGGTTTGTGATTGAACAGGCGGTAAAAATCGGTGAACTCTCGGCAATAAAAATTGATAACATGAAGGAGCAGCATATCGAAACAATAGCAAAAGAGCCTGCTAAAAAATACGGCATAGTGGCTGTTGCGTCCGGCAAAGGGTTTGAACAAATTTTTGTCGATATAGGTGCGGACAGCATTGTAAAAGGCGGGCAAAGCATGAACCCCAGTACGGAGGATATAATCAACACAATAGAAAGCGTGAATGCCGAGACGGTGTTTGTGTTGCCGAACAACAAAAACATTGTTTTAGCGGCAGAGCAGGCAGCGCAAATAAGCGACAAAAATGTGGTTGTTATACCGTCAAAAACAATCCCCCAAGGCATAAGCGCAATTTTGATGTTTGAAGAAGACGCATCGGTTGAGGATAACACATCCCTGATGTTGCAAGCAATATCCTGCATAAAAACAGGGCAAATTACAAGCGCGGCGCGAAAATCGTCTGTAAACGGCATGAAAATTAAAGCGGGCGATATAATTGGCTTAGTTGAAGACGATATAACAACAATCGGCAAAAACCCAAATGAAGTTGCAATGCAAATTATAAAAAGCATTGCGGACGATGACAGCGTTGTTATTACTTTGTTTTTCGGCAACGATATAACGGCGGATGATGCAACCCTGCTTTCGGATAAAGTTAAAGAGTTGTATTCCGGCTGTGATGTAATCATGCATAATGGAGGGCAACCCCTCTATCACTACATTGTGTCGGCGGAGTAGGTATATGCTTTTAAATGAAATAAGCTGTATCAAAGGTATTGGCAGCAAGCGTGAAAGGTTGTTTTTAAAGCTTGGCATACGCACCGTTTACGATATGCTTTATTTTTTCCCGCGTGAATACCAAGACAGGCGAAGCGTTAAAAAAATTTCGGATGTAATAAGCGGAGAGTGCGCCTGCATAGAGGCTGCCGCTTGCACAAAATTAAATTCAAGGCGTGTGCGCCGCGGTCTGTCATATCAAAAGGTTACGGTAACGGACGACAGCGGAGTTGTTTTTATTACATGGTTCAATCAAAACTTTCTTATAAAAAGCTTTGACGAAAATGCAAAGTACATATACTACGGCAAAATTGACGAAAAAAACGGGCGGCTTGAAATGAACAGCCCGATAATGGTAAAAGACAAAAAAATTATGCCGATTTACCCGCTAACAGAGGGCATCACCCAAAACCTAATGGTGAAGATAATGCAAAGCTGCGTTGCTTACGCAAAATATGCAACGGAGATACTCCCCAACCGCCTGCGGGAAAAATATACGCTTTGCGGCATAAGCTATGCGCTTTTGAACATTCATTTTCCCAAAGATTTTGAAAGTTTTGAATTTGCGCGCAACCGCCTTGCATTTGAGGAGCTTTTTTTGTTACAGCTGGGGCTAAAAATAATGAAACAAAAACGCGCCTCAATTGCTGCAACACCGCTTCGCAATACGCAAAACATATCCTCCTTTTTAAAGGCATTGCCTTTTACCCTCACAAATGCGCAAAAGCGTACGGCAGATGAAATAATATCCGATATCGGCAAGCCGACAGCCGCAAATCGGCTTGTTCAAGGAGATGTGGGCAGCGGAAAAACAATAGTGGCGGCAATTGCAATGATGGTATCCGCAAACAGCGGCGCGCAATCGGCAATGATGGTTCCAACCGAGATACTTGCAAACCAACATTACAAGTCAATTACTGAATATTTTTACGGAACAGGCATTAAAATAGTCCTGTTGACGGGCAGTCTGAGCGCAAAGGAAAAACAGCTTGCATATGACGACATAAAAAGCGGCAAAGCGGATATTGTAATCGGAACTCATGCGCTTATTCAAAAAGGGGTTGAGTTTAAAAACCTTTGCCTTACAATTACAGATGAACAGCACAGGTTCGGCGTGATGCAGCGCGCCGACCTTACCCAAAAAGGCACAACGCCGCACCGTCTTATTATGACGGCAACACCGATACCCCGCACCCTTTCTTTTGTGCTGTACGGCGAGCTTGATATTTCTGTGATTGACGAGCTGCCGCCGGGGAGAAAGCAAATTGAAACATACCCTGTGGACGAAAGCAAACGCGAAAGGGTCAATGATTTTTTAACAAAACAACTAACTCAGGGGAGGCAGGTTTATATAGTGTGCCCGCTTATAGAAGAAAATGAAGAGCTTGAGTTAAAAGCGGCACAGCAATATGCACGGCAACTCCAAAACAAAGTCTTTCACAATTTTTCGGTTGGGCTTATTCACGGGCGGCTTAAAGCGGCAGAAAAAAATTACATTATGAACCGCTTTGCAAACGGTGAAATAAATGTGCTTGTAAGCACAACGGTAATTGAAGTTGGGCTGAATGTTCCGAATGCATCTGTAATGGTGATTGAAAATGCCGAACGGTTTGGGCTTTCACAGCTTCATCAGCTTAGAGGGCGTGTGGGCAGGGGAGAATGGAAATCATACTGTATTTTGTTTTACAGCGGAAGTTCAAAAACCGCAAGGCAGCGCCTTTCTGTTATGAAAGAAACAAACGATGGTTTTAAAATTGCCGAAAAGGATTTGGAAATTCGAGGTCCGGGCGAGTTTTTCGGCACGCAACAGCATGGCTTGCTTGAACTGAAAATTGCAAAGCTGTGTTCCGATATGAATTTGATTAACAAATCAGCCAAAGCGGCGGATGAAGTTTTAGCTGCCGACTTGCGCCTTTGCAATGCGGAAAATTCCGAAATAAGAAAAAAAATAACGCAAATGCTTGAAAGGATTGGCGAAACGATTTAAAAATAACAAACAACTTTTCAAAAATGGTTGACTTTGCTAAACTATGATGGTATTATCTTTTTAGTAAGGCTAAATGCCTGTTTAAAAATTAAAGTCTGCATTTTGGGGAAAGCAGGGTGAATAATTCCCTCACAGTCCCGCTGCCGTATAGTCGGAATGCCCGAAGTCAGACACATAACCAACCACTCTACGAGCGATAGAGCAGCGTTGAAAGCTATCTAAAAGATGGTTCTTATGCCTGCTTGCGCTAAAATTCAAGGAGGTTTTTTTATGTTTAAAAAGATGTTATTATCGGTGTTGGTATTGGCATTGTTGCTGGCGCCGGCGGCTTTCGCGCTATCCCCCGGCGAAGTTGCGGAAGAAATTTTAGGCTATTATAACGAAAACAATACGGATTTGGAATTTTGGGATATGGCGGCGCTTTTTTCTGCCGGAATTGATATTTCAAACGGCGATTTTCAATTTTACATAGAAGAACCGTCCGGGAATATGCCTACCGATTATGCAAAGTATATTTTTTACATGCTTATGCAAAGCGAGAGTTATGAGGATATAAACGATGAAAACGGCTTTATAGAACAACTTGCGGCAAAGCAATCCAACAACGGTGGCTTTTCCTTATCGGCAAATCAGCATATATGGGCAATGCTTGCGCTTGATGCCGTCGGCGCGCGCTATAACCGAGTTGCGGCGCTTTCATTTCTTGAAAGCTTCCAAAACAATGGCGGGGGCTTTAGCCTTGACCAAAATGACGGCTCTCCATACATTGATGTTACCGCCATGGCGCTTACGGCGCTTTCGCAATATGACAGCCAAATGACGGCAAAAGCTGTGGAATACATCAAAAACAAATGGCAAGACAGCGATGTAATTGACAACGCTAACACAATATCCGTTGTAATTTCAGGTCTTTGCGCCGTCGGCGAGAATATTTTAAGCAGTAAATGGCTAAAGGACGGCGAATCGCTGTTTGACTATTTATGCGAATTTATGCTTGATGACGGTTCTTTTGAATATATGGCAGATGATAACGAAACAAACCGTTTGGCAACAGCCCAAGCTTTAATTGCAATAAATGACATGATAAACGAAAACAGCGTATGGTGCAGGTTTGCAACCCTTAAAACGGCAACGGCAAGCTTGCGAATTGAAGGCATTGAAAGCGCCTTATTCAGCGGAGACGTTACCGTTATAAGCGCAAAGCCCACCGTGCTTGACGCAATAGTTGCCGTGCTCGAAAGCATCGATATAGACTATACAATAAAAGAATTTTACGGTTCGCACTACATCTCCTCAATAAACGATGAAACAGAAGGGCAATTCGGCGGTTATGAAGGCTGGCTGTACATTGTTGATGGAAATGAGCCAAGCGTCGGCATGGGGGATTTTGAACTTGAGAGCAACGAAGAAATATTGCTATATTACGGCGGATACGCGCCCGATACGCTAATTGCGGAATATTCAATATCGCCTTCTGTGTTGCGCGCTGAGAAGGACATAAAAATAACCCTTACCGCAAGTTATTTCGATTGGGCTGCTAACGCGGAAAAAACCGTGCCAATAGAAGGCGCTAAGGTAGTGGTTAACAAAAAAACATATTTAACCGATGAATCAGGCGTTGCAACGATTAACGACATAACCAAGGCGGGCAGCTATAAGGTAAACATTTCAAAAATGAACGATGCGGGCTACCCGGCGATTGTGCGCATTTTGGAATTTGAAATAGAAGTAGAGAAAGCGGAAGAAACAACCACATCCTCTAACAGGGTAAGCGGCGGAGGCACGCTTTATCTGCCCCCTGCACCGGTTGAAAACACGGATGAACAACCGGAAAACACACAAGACGATACCAAGCAAACGGAAGATGAAGAAAAGCCAACGCCGTACAGCGACAGCAACCAAATTTCCGATTGGGCAACATCATATATTGAAAAGGCGCAAAAACACAAGATTATGGTTGGCAATGACAACAATGAGTTTTTGCCGCAAGCGGAAATAACACGGGCGGAATTTACCGCCTTGCTCATACGGCTGTTAGACATGCCCCAAACGGAAGAAATTGCGCTTTTTGACGATATCAGCCCGGATGAATGGTATTTTGAATATGTGTCGACTGCAAAAACATACGGCATTATAAGCGGATACGATGACAACACATTCCGTCCGAACAGCGGCATTACGCGAGAGGAAGTGGCCGTTATAATAAGCAGGTCGTTTTCTATGGAAGAAAGCGAAATGGTGTTTGATGATTCTTCCGAAATTTCCGATTGGGCATCAAAGGCTGTATCAAGGGTGGCATCCGTTGGCATAATGCAAGGTAGCGGAGAGCGCTTTGAGCCTAAAAATAATGTAACGAGAGAAATGGCGGCAGTTATTGCAATTCGGCTTTTTGAAAGCAATTTTGAAAGGGTAATTCAAAAATGAAAAGGAGCTTTTTCGGTTTACTGATTTTACTTTTGTTATGCGGTTGCGGTGTAAAACAAGAGCAACCGGAAACGCTGACCATAGTAGACAACCCGGTTGTTTCCGAATCGGAGGTTTTACCGGAACAAGGTGATACCGAACCGCCCTTACAGCCGGAAAACGAAGTGAAGGAGCAGGCAGAAAAACCCGCTCCGCCGCCAATACAAAAAGATTTACCTGCCGAAGCCGAACGGTTACAGCGCGAAACACCGCCCATTGCGGAAGATACAGTAAAAATCTCAATAAAAGGTATTGGCGACAAGGCAGAAATTCTGCCGCAAACACAAACGCCGTTTGCAGAGGGAGATACGGTATTTGATGTGCTTTTTAAAATAACAAAAGAAAATTCAATTCAAGCGGAATTTGTAGGCAGTAAAAAAAGCATTTATATAAAGGGCATCGACAATTTATATGAATTTGACAACGGCGGGCAAAGCGGTTGGGTTTACAGCGTAAACGGCGAATTTCCCAAAAAAAGCTGCGGCGCTTACATTTTAAAAAAAGACGATATTATTGCAATTTTATACACAACATCACAAGGTGAGTTTGACTTATAGGTTTTTTAAAACAAATTGAGGGCGCAAGTTTTGCCGTATCAGGCAAAAGGCGCCCTTTACTTTTTATTTAATTTTAGTTTATTGACGGTTTTGCGCATTAGTGGTATAATTATGGCATTGTAAGCATATCGCTGTATTTTGAAGTTTAGCGTATAAAAAAAGGGGGGCGCCAATGAGCGAAAAGTTTTCTGTTAGGCTTGAAAAACTTATTACACACTTTGGTTTAGAACGAATAAACTGTACGGAGAACACCGATGATATATCAATCGTCAGTGTGGATGTGAACCGTCCGGGAATTCAGCTTTCGGGCTTTTATGATTGCTTTGACCCAACGAGAATACAACTTTTTGGAATGGTGGAACATGCGTATTTAGCAAGCCAACCGCCGGATGTTAGAGAAAAAAAGCTAAAAGAGCTGTTTTCAAATAAAATTCCCGTTGTTATTGTAACAAGAGGGCTTGAAATTTTTGACGAATTGGCAGCTGTTTCCAAGGAATTCGATGTTCCGGTGCTTAGAACATCATTTACCACTACCTCTTTTTTAAGCAGGCTTATCCCGTTTTTACACACCGAGCTTGCCCCTCGGATAACCCGCCACGGCGTTCTTGTCGAGGTGTATGGCGAAGGTGTGCTGTTGCTTGGCGAAAGCGGCGTGGGCAAAAGCGAGGCGGCAATCGAGCTTGTAAAACGCGGACACCGGCTTATTGCGGACGATGCCGTTGAAATTAAAAAGGTTTCGGCAATTACGCTTGTTGGCAGCTCACCCGAAATAATAAGACATTTTATCGAGATACGGGGCATAGGTATTATTGATGTTAAGCGCCTATTCGGTATGGGTGCGGTTAAAGACAGCGAAAAGATAGACCTTGTGTTGCACCTTGAAACATGGGTTGAAGGGAAGCACTATGACAGGCTTGGCCTTACCAACGAGGTGACCGACATTCTTGGGTTGCCGATACCTTCAATCGTGTTGCCCGTTAAGCCGGGGCGAAATTTGGCGGTTATAATAGAAATATCCGCAATGAACAACAGGCTTAAAAGAGCAGGCTACAATGCAGCGGAAGAACTTAATAAAAGGATTATGGCAAACATGGATATTAACTGGGAAGGTTAGATTGTTAAATGAAAGAAAGGAGAATTTTGCATCACAATATTAACAGATTTACATTGTCATACAGTTGCAAGCACACACGCATACAGCACGGTGGAAGAATATGCTCGGGCGGCGGCAGACAGGGGTTTACAAGCCATTGCCATAACGGACCATGCTCCCGCTTTGCCGGATGGAGCCCATCTTTACCACTTTCAAAATATGGTTGTGTTACCTCGTAAAATGAACGGCGTTATAATTTTAAGGGGCGTAGAGTGCAGTTTTTTAAACAGCGATGCCGATTTAGACCTTGATGATAAATTGCTTTCGTCTTTGGACATTGTTATAGCATCTCTTCACCGCCCTGTTTATTCGCCAAAAGATGAAAATGAGCATACCGAAGTTTTAGCTCGTGCTTGTGAAAACCCAAACATTGATATATTGGGGCATATCGGTCGAGAAAAGACCGAATTTGATATAGAACTTGTTGTTAAAAAGGCAAAAGCCAACGGCAAGCTGATTGAAATCAATTCAAGCTCTCTGACCGGCAAGCGGGCTGCAAAGCGTTGCCTTCAGGTTGCAAAAATGTGCAAGGAACATAGCGTTCCCATAGCGCTCACAAGCGACAGTCATATAAGCAGCAATGTGGGAAATGTTGATTTGTCCATTCAACTTTTGAAGAAGATTAATTTTGATGAGCGGCTTGTTGTAAACTCAACATTTGAAAATTTGAAAAGCTACTTTGGGGGGAGAAAGAATGTATTTAGGGGTTGATTTAGGGGGTACCAATATTGCGGTGGGGTTGGTGGACGATAATTTAAACATTATACAAAAAGACAGCGTTCCGACAAACGCTCACAGAAAAGACACAGAAATAGTGCAGGATATAGCTAAGCTGTGCGTTAAAGTTCTAAGCGATTCAAACACGCCTGTTTCATCTGTTAAATGGATAGGTGTAGGGATGCCCGGAACCCCTGACACTAAAGAAGGCAAATGCATATATACCAACAATATAAATATGCGCAACACTCCCATTCGCAAAATTATACAGCAGATTATCCCATTGCCAGTTTATGTTGAAAATGATGCAAATTGCGCGGCGCTTGGCGAGGCATATGCGGGCGCAACAAAAAATGCGGAACATTCGCTGATGATTACAATCGGAACGGGCATAGGCGGCGGAATTATTATTAATAAAAAAATATACAGCGGCTTTAACAATGCAGGCGGCGAGCTTGGGCACATGGTTATATCTTTCGACGGCATAAAATGCACATGCGGTCGAAACGGTTGCTGGGAAGCGTACGGCTCTGCAACTGCGCTTATAAATCAAACAAAACAAGCGGCGCTAAAAAACCCCGACAGCCTGATGTTTCAAATGGTAGATAAAAGCATAGACAGCATTGGCGGAAAAACTGCCTTTGACGGTATGCGTGCAGGTTGCCCCATAGCCGCTGCTGTTGTAGAACGCTATATTTTTTATTTTGCGACCGGGCTTATAAATATAATTAACATATTCCAGCCCGAAACACTTGTTATCGGCGGGGGAGTGTCAAAAGAAGGGGATTATCTGCTAAACCCGCTAAAAGAAATTATAAATAAAGAAGTGTATAGCCGCGATGTTGCGCAAACCCAAGTACGCACCGCAATGCTCGGAAATGATGCGGGCATTATAGGAGCAGCGGCGTTAGGCTTTTGATGTTTGTTTTCATTGCTTAAAAGAGGGATGTGTTCCGATTGAACAGCTCCGTTGTTGAAAAAAAGCTTAAAGAAATTTTGCCGATAAGCAACATCTTAGTAAATGAGCCGATGAAAAACCATACTTCTTTCAAAATCGGCGGTCCGGCAGATTTTATTGTGATGCCGCAAAACGAAGAACAAATTTCTAAAGTTGTAAAAGAACTTTCCGATATCCCGATTTTTGTTGTGGGAAACGGCTCAAACCTATTGGTAAGCGACAACGGAATTCGCGGAATTGTAATTAAAACAAACCCCAACATGAGCAAAATCAAGCAAATTGAAAACCAACTTGTTTGCCAAAGCGGCGCTCTTTTATCAAAAATAGCCACCTTTGCCCTGCGCTTTGGGCTGGGCGGTTTTGAATTTGCGGCAGGGATACCCGGCACGCTTGGCGGCGCTGTTGTTATGAATGCGGGCGCATACGGCGGCGAGATGAAGGATGTTGTTGTTTCCACCCGATATGTTGACAACTTGGGAGATATTCATGAAGTTACAAATCATGATTTTGGGTATCGCAGCAGTTTTTTTAGCAATACTAAAGCCATTGCCACGCAAAGCGCTCTTTTGCTTTATCAAAAGGATAAAGACAAAATACGCGCTAAGATGGCGGATTTATCCGCACGCCGCCGCCAAAAGCAGCCTCTTGAATATTGCAGTGCAGGCAGCACTTTCAAACGCCCTAAGGGGCATTTTGCCGGGAAGTTAATTGAAAATGCAGGGCTTAGCGGGTATAGAATAGGCGGTGCGACTGTGTCTGCAAAACATTGCGGCTTTATAATAAACGATGCTAACGCAACGTTTGACGATGTTATGCGCTTAATAGAGTATGTGCAATCAGAGGTTTACAAAAAGTTCGGCGTGCATCTTGATACAGAGGTGAAAATATGCGGTTTATAATTATAACAGGTATGTCGGGGGCGGGAAAGAGCCAGGCGGTCAATGCATTAGAGGACATTGGGTATTATTGCATCGATAACATGCCCCCCGCGTTTATTTCCAATTTTGCGGAAATTTGCTGTAACTCTTTTACGAAATTTAATAAAGTTGCAATCGTTTGCGATATTCGCGGCGGCGAAATGTTTGAACACCTTGACGAAAGCTTGTTGGAGCTGGGCAAAAAGGGCTATCAATATGATTTATTGTTTTTAGACGCGAATGATAGCACCCTTATAAAAAGATATAAGGAAACAAGGCGAAAACACCCGCTTTCAAACAGCGACAGGCTGCCCGAGGCTATTGCCAAGGAGCGTGAGGTTTTAAAGGGGCTTAAATCAAAAGCCACGCACATTATTGACACATCCCATTCCACCAGCAGACAGTTCAAGGATAGGCTGACAGAGCTTTTCGGCGACACAAGCGAAAACAAAAGCATTGTAATAAATATTCTTTCGTTCGGCTTTAAATACGGAATACCGATAGATTCCGATTTGATTTTCGATGTAAGATTCCTGCCCAATCCGTTTTATATTTCTGAGTTAAAAAACAAAAGCGGGCTTGACGCCGAAGTTTCGGATTATGTTATGAAGTTCCCGCAAAGCATTGAATTTCAAGAAAAGCTTTATGATATGGTTGACTTTTTAATTCCGCATTACATCGAAGAAGGTAAATCGCAAATAGTGATTTCAATCGGTTGCACGGGGGGCAAGCACCGCTCCGTTACCTTTACCCATCAGTTGACAGAGCATTTAAAAGATAAGGGGTGCAGGGTTTTTGAGGTGCACCGTGATTTAGGGCATTAGGCGATAAAAAAGGTTTTCCCTAACGAAAGGAAGATTGTTGATGATAGGCAGTTCACAGCCTAAAATTGTTGCCCTTGGCGGAGGGACGGGACTTTCTACAATGCTCCGCGGGTTAAAAAAACTTACACAAAACATTACAGCAATTGTTGCCGTTACAGATGACGGAGGCGGTTCCGGCATGTTGCGAAAAGACTTGGGAATGCTGCCGCCGGGCGATATACGAAGCTGCATACTTGCCCTTGCCGAAATTGAACCGTTAATGGCAAAACTTATGCAATACCGATTTGACGAGGGCTGCTTAAAAGGTCAATGCTTCGGAAATTTGTTTTTAGCCGCCATGCACGGTGTTTCCAACAGCTTTGATGAGGCTGTGCAAAGGGTTGGCGATGTTTTGCGCGTAACGGGAAGGGTGCTGCCTGTTACGGCAGACAACGCATATATTGAGGCGTATCTTGAAAACGGCGATATAATAAAAGGTGAAAGCAACATTACGCTATCGGATAAAAACGCGAAAATAAAAAGAATAAGCATAAAACCTGAAAATGTTAAGCCGCTTCCGGATGTTTTAAAAGCTATAAGAGAAGCGGATATCATCGTTATGGGGCCGGGGAGCTTATACACAAGCATAATACCGAATATAATTGTAAAGGGCGTGGCGGATGAAATTATGCGGGGAGGCGCCTTATTGGTTTATGTTTGCAACATCATGACGCAACCGGGCGAAACGGATGGGATGGACGCATACCGGCACGCCGCCGCAATATGCGAACACGCAGGCGGGCATATTATTGACTATTGCATCGTAAATAAACAGGCAATGCCGGATGAGCTGCTTGAACAATACATAAAAGACGGCGCAGAGCCGGTTCAAATAAATAAAAAGGATTTTACCAATATAAAACTTGTGGAAGGCAATTTTGTGCATATAAAAAACGGGCATTTGCGACATGATTATAACAAGCTTGCCGCCGCAGTTTTAAAGCTTTGCAAAACAAAATACCAACCACCGAGGGTGTGGAAGTACAAAACGCAACCTGCAAACACAACGGATAATTAATAAAATTTCGCCTGTTACCGCCCTATTTTGGTTCCCCTTCTGGGGTATAGCATCGGCGTGGGCATTTTCTTTTCAACCTCAACTATGCTATGTTTTATATCGGTGCCTTCAATTATATAATAGCTTGCTTGCAAAACTTCCGCCCCAAGCTTTTTGATAAGCCCTGCCGCTTGGGTAATTTCGCCATCTACATTACTGCCCTTCATGGCAACCATCTTTCCGCCCACCCTCACAAGGGGCAGGCAGTATTCCGCCAAAATGGACATCCTTGCAACAGCGCGGCTTACCGCAATGTCAAATTGTTCTCGATATTTAATGTCACCTCCCGCATCCTCCGCACGAATATGAATGCACTTGACATCGATATTTAGTTTGTTGCACAAGTGATTTAAAAAGGTTATTTTTTTACCGGTAGCTTCAAAAATTGTAAGCGAAATATCGGGGCGTGCAATTTTCAATGGAATGCCCGGAAAGCCGGCGCCGCTGCCAACATCGGCAACGGATGCATTTTTCGGTATATAGTTACTGCAATATAGGCTGTCTTTAAAATGTTTCGTCATAATTTCCGCAGGCTCGGTAATTGCGGTTAAATTAAATTTTTGGTTCCATTCAATGAGCAGGTCGGCATATAAATCGAATTTTTCGTTAATAAAAAATCACCCCTGCGATATTTTACCACAAGGGTGATTTTTTATCAACGGCTAAAAGATATAATCAAAGGGATTAACATATTCGCCGTCTTTTTTTACCTCAAAGTGCAGATGCGGCGGTTCGTTAATCTCACGCAATGCCGTTGTTCCGACACCGCCTATCACATCGCCCTTTTTAACCTCGTCATTTTCTTCAATCAACTGCCCTGTTTGCAAATTTGAATATACTGTTTCAAAACCGCCCTCATGCAAAATTTCAACGGTAAAGCCCATTAAATCATCTGCATATGCCTTGGTAACAATTCCGCTTGCCGCCGCTTTAACCGGGGTTCCCGCATCGGCGCGAATGTCGATTCCGGGGTGGATACGCCAATCGTGCATTGTTTTGCTGTAAATCAGCTCATCGGCGGAATATCCCATACCAAGCTCCCCTTGCAGCGGAAGCATTAGCCGCATGTCCTCCTCCCATTGCGTTTGAACGGACGCTACCGCCGTAGCAGGCAGTTGCGCATTAAGCGGCATTTCCGACTCAATTATGGAAGAAACTGCGGGCGGTTCCGCCTTTATCGCCACCGGCGGGTGAGCCGGCTCCGAAAGGGCAAACAATGCCGTTTCCTGCATCCGCTTACTTTTGAGGTTTGCCATATACCCCGATACACCGACTATTCCTATAACAAGTGTAAGGAGTATGTAAAACCCCCTGTTTGTAATTAGCTGAATTAGTTTATTTTTCAAAATCTAAACACCTCCTTTGGGTATTATTCCCATGGGAGGTGTTTTATATACACAAAAAAATTTTTTTATCGATTGCTTAGTTTGATGTATTCCCTTGTATCCGCAACGCTACGATATGCCGGGCGTAAAATGCGGTTGTTGGAAATAACCTCCTCAATTCTGTGTGCGCACCAACCCGCAATCCTTGCCATTGCAAAAATCGGCGTATATAACTCTTGCGGTATGCCAAGCAAGTTATAAACAAACCCGCTGTAAAAATCAACATTTGCAGGCAGGGGCTTGTTTTGTTTTTTTATTTCGGCAAATAACTTCGGGGTTATTTGTTCTATCAAGCTGTACAGTTCAAATTCCGCTGTACGCCCTTTTTGCTGTGCAAGCTTTTGCGCATGAGTTTTTAAAAGCTCTGTACGCGGGTCGGAAATGGTGTAAACCGCATGACCAAAGCCATAAATCAAGCCGGTTTTATCGCCCGCCTGCTTGTTTATTATTTTTGTAATATAAGCGGCTACCTCGTCTTTATCCGCCCAATCTTTAACATTGCTTTTTATTTCATCCATCATTGCCATAACGCGATTGTTTGCGCCGCCGTGCTTTGAGCCTTTTAGCGAGCCGATGGATGCCGAAATTGCCGAATATGTATCGGTTCCGGTTGATGATATAACATGTGTGGTAAAGGTGGAGTTGTTGCCCCCGCCATGCTCCGCATGGAGTATAAGGCATAAATCAAGTATTTCCGCCTCTTGCCGCGTGTAGCTTTTGTCTGCCCTAATAAGGCGCAAAAAGTTTTCCGCAATCGAAAGCTCCGGCTTGCTTGTATGCAAAAACAAGCTTTCGCCGTCATAATAGTGATTTTTAGTATGATAAGCATATGCAATTATTGCGGGGAAACAAGAAATAAGCTCAAAGGATTGGCGCAGCAAATTTTCAAGCGAAAGATTATCAGGGTCGTCATCATAAGAATAAAGCGCCAAAACACTTCGTGCAAGCTTGTTCATAATGTCCGGGCTGGGGGCTTTTAATATCATGTCCTCTACAAAATACTCCGGCAAATTCCTATATCCCGATAAGTATTTGGAAAACTGTTCAATCTTCTGCTCCGTTGGTAAAACGCCAAAAAGCAAAAGATAAATAACCTCTTCAAAGCCGAACCGTTTTTCCGCAATGCAGCCGTTTACAATGTCACGAACATTGATGCCCCGATAAAACAGTTCGCCCGGGATATCTATTTTTTTATCCCCTTCTTTTATATACGATTGAACATCGCCAATAACGGTAAGCCCAACTAAAACTCCCGTGCCGTCACTATTTCTTAAACCCCTTTTTACATTGTGTTTTTCATAGTTTTCAGGGTTGATTGATATATTTTTTTCAGCAAGCTCAAGCAGTTCCTTAACAAGACCGTTTTCGTTTGAAACATTTTGCGTTTTCATAGCACACCACCTCAATTATTGAACATTCATAAAAGCAATTTTACACTAAACATATTTAACTGTCAAGGTCTTCCGAATTTTTCGATATATCTTTTTATTCCGTTTAAAATCATTGTTTCGGCATCAAGCCGTCCGCTGACTTCTTCCACAAAAGTTTCTTTGTTTTCAAGATGCTTGTAAACCTCGAAAAAATGTTTTATTTCAAGAAACAAATGCTCGGGAAGCTCGGTAACATCGCTGTAAAAATTCAAAGTGGGGTCGCCAAACGGAATAGCTATAATTTTTTCGTCAACCTCATTGTTATCTATCATTTTCAAAACCCCAATCGGATAACATTCAACCGTTGTCATAATGTCAAGATGCTCTTGACACAACACCAAAACATCAAGCGGGTCGCCATCCTCCGATAATGTGCGCGGGATAAAACCGTAATTTGTCGGATAATGCGTAGATGTAAACAGCACACGGTCTAAAATTAACATTCCGCTTTCTTTATCCAACTCATACTTCTTTTTGCCGCCTTTGGGAATTTCTATAACGCTTATAAAGTTTTCTTTTGTAATTCTTTCGGGCTCAAAATCGTGCCACGGATTCATTCTATTTCACCCTTTCTTAGCTTACGATAAATGGGGCTGCATGCCGCCAACGCCTTTTATTTCCTTGATTTAAGTTTCGGTTTTAGGATAAGATATAATCAAGGGGGTGCACATTATAAAAAAACATTTTATTTTTCCCGCTGTTTTTATATCGCTTTTTTTCGCTTTAAATGTATCTGCCGCAACCTACACCGTTCAACGCGGCGATTCGCTGTGGAAAATTGCGGTTAAATATCAGGTGGGGCTTAGCGAAATAATTGCCTCAAATCCACAATTTAAAAACCCAAACTTAATTTACCCCAATGACAAAGTAACGATACCGGAAAAAAACCAACAGGTGCAAAACATTGAAGCAGAGGTAGTTCGGCTTGTAAACGTTCAGCGAAGCAATAACGGTTTAAAAGCGCTTACAAGCAATTGGGAGTTACAAAGGGTTGCGCAATATAAAGCGCGTGATTTGACCGACAGAAACTATTTTTCTCATAATTCTCCAACTTACGGTTCGCCCTTTGACATGATAAAAAGCTTTGGCATACATTACAGCTATGCCGGCGAAAATATTGCAAAAGGGCAGCGAACAGCGCAAGAAGTTATGAACGCATGGATGAACAGCCAAGGTCACCGTGCAAATATCTTAAATTCAAACTACACGCAAATAGGGGTTGGGTATGACTCACGCTCCAATTCATGGGTTCAAATGTTTATACGCCCATAAATACCGATTGTTTGGGTATCAATACTAATTCGCATTAAACGGCGAATTAGTATTATGCCTTTACAATTGGGTTTCGTGCTGCCGCCACCTCGTTCACTCGTGAAACATATGTCCTTTTAGGCGCATTGTGCATATCTTCCCCCGCCTTTGCGCGGTTATATAAATCTTTAAAAATCTCAATTGCATCATCAAGCCGCTTTTTCGATTCCGTTTCGGTTGGCTCAATCATAAGCGCCTCTGGAACAATCAGCGGAAAATACATCGTCGGCGGATGTATGCCTTCGTCTAAAAGTGCTTTTGCAAAAGACAGCGCATTTATGCCCGTTTCGCTTTTTAGCTTTTCAAGCGTTATAACAAACTCGTGCATGCAATATCCGTCACCAACCGTTTCAAACAGCCCGGATAACTTGCTCATAACATAATTTGCATTAAGCACCGCAATCTGCGATGCGCTAAGCAACCCGTCACAGCCTAAAGATGTAATATAGCACAGCGCTTTTACCGCAACAAGAAAATTGCCGTAAAAAGCTTTTACCCGCCCTATTGAGCATTCTCCCTCCGGCAGATATTTTGAAAGAAAGCTTTTGCACCCAACCGGTCCGCTGCCCGGACCTCCGCCGCCGTGAGGCGTTGAAAATGTTTTGTGCAAATTAACATGAACTATGTCAAAACCCATATCACCCGGTCGGGCAACCCCCATAATTGCGTTTTGGTTCGCACCGTCGCAATAAGTAAGCCCCCCTGCTTTATGAACAATATCGGTTATCTTTAGTATATTTTTATCAAACAGACCGAGGGTGTTGGGGTTTGTAAGCATAAGCCCTGCCGTATCCTCCCCCACCGCCTCTTTTAGTTTGTCAATATCCGTCATGCCGTCTTTTGCGCTTGGAATATTGACAATTTCAAAGCCTGTCATAACGGCGCTTGCGGGATTTGTGCCGTGCGCCGAATCAGGCACTATAATTTTATTTCGCTTTGCGTCATTTCGGTCGGCATGGTATGCTTTCATAAGCAAAAGCCCCAAAAATTCACCGTGCGCGCCTGCCGCCGGCTGCAATGTAACGCTGTCCATGCCAAGAATTTCACACAAATACTTGCTTAGCAAGTTTATCGCCTCGGCAGCGCCTGAAGTTGTGCTTTTCGGCTGTAACGGATGGATATCGGAAAAACCCTCAAGGGCTGCAACCTTTTCATTTATTTTGGGGTTGTATTTCATTGTGCATGAGCCAAGCGGGTAAAAACCATTATTTACGCCGTAGGTGTTGTCGGCAAGCTGAGTGTAATGACGGCAAAGCTCTCCCTCCGAAACGCCGGGCAGTTTAAGTTTTTTATCTCTGCAATATTTATTATCAAGCTTATAGCTTACCTCGCATTCGCCCAAATATTCATTTTCAGCCCCGTTATCCCGTTCAAAAATCGTTGTCACTTTCCGCACACCTCCCTAACAATTCCAACCGCCTCGTCAATTTCATCAATGCTGTTTTGCTCGGTAACGCACCATAAAACTTTCCCGTCAACAACAAGACCGCCCAATATTCCCGCATCATCCAAAGCGGAAAGCGCCGCCTCGGGTTTTGGGCATATCGTTAAAAATTCATTAAAAAATTCGTTTTTATACGCCAAGGATACACCCTTTATTTTGCACAGCTCCGCTGCCATATAATGCGCTTTTGCCGCGCAATGCGATGCCGCCCGCTCCAACCCGCGGCTGCCCATTGCGCTGAGATATACCCCCGCACGCAATGCGCACAACGCTTGATTGGAACAAATGTTGCTGGACGCCTTTTCACGGCGTATATGCTGCTCGCGCGCCTGCAATGTCAACACAAAAGCACGGTTGCCTCGGGTGTCTGTCGTTTGCCCTACAATGCGACCGGGCAGCTTGCGCGTTAATTCCGTTTTACACGCCATAAAGCCCAAATACGGGCCGCCGAACGAAAGGGGAATCCCCAGCGGCTGCGCATCACCTACGGCAATATCCGCACCGCATTCTCCGGGCGTTTTCAGCAATGCAAGCGAAATCGGGTTACAGCACACAATAACCTTTATCCCTTTGCCATGCGCGTTTTCGCATATCTTTTCAACATCTTCAATTACACCATAAAAATTCGGCTGGCTGATTATTATACACGACGCGTCGCTGTCGGAAAAATCAACATTTGTTTTACCGTCGGTGTGCGGCAAAATTTCATACGGTGTGTCCGAACCAAAGCAGTATGTCTTAACCGTTTCAATTATTTGAGGGTTTAACGCCGACGAAAGAAGCGCCTTATTTTTTCGCGGGGTTTTGCACATTGCAACCGCCTCCGCCGCCGCGGTAGCGCCATCGTAAACAGAGGCGTTGGATACATCCATATCGGTGAGCCTGCATATCATAGACTGATATTCAAAGATTGCCTGTAAAACGCCTTGGCTTATCTCAGGCTGATACGGAGTGTACGCCGTTACAAATTCCTCTTTTGAGCATATGCTGTCAACAACGGCAGGTATATAATGGCGATATGCCCCGCCGCCTCTAAAAATGCTGCGGTAAACCTTGTTTTTCGCCGCCATGGCGCTCATTTTTGCAAAAACCTTTTGCTCGGGCAAACCGTGCGGGATTGCAAGGGGGGCTTTAAGCGTCACCTTTTCCGGTATACCGCCGAAAAGCTCCTCAATTTCGCTTACGCCAACCGCATCCAGCATTTGCTTTTTTTCAGATTCGGTAATTGATATATAATTTGCCATAGCGCCCACCTTTAACCTTTAATTATTTCGTTATATTCTTCCTCTGTAAGAAATTCCGCCGTTTTGTTTATATTTTCAGCCTTTATAATCCATGTGTCGTACGGCGCTTCGTTTATCAGCTCCGGCGCAGCATCAAGCAGTTCATTTGATTCCGATACAACGCCGTCAACCGGGCTGAAAATTTCTGAAACCGCCTTTACGGACTCAATATCGGTGAAAGGCTGCCCCGTTGTAAGCGTTTCGCCTGCCTCGGGCAATCGGATATACACAACATCCCCCAGCTCGCTTTGCGCATAATCGGTAATTCCGATATAAGCGGTGTTATCGTCTGTAAACTTTACCCACTCGTGCGTTTTTGTAAATTTAATTGACATATCGGTAAAACTCCCTTCAAATAATTATATTATTTTTTATAAAACGGTAAATCGACAATTTCCGCCGCAAGCCGTTTTCCGCGAACCTCAACCGTTATATCCCCAGAAGCTTCGCCGTCAACAAGCGCCATTGCATATGCGCCTCCTAAAAATGGGCAATATGTTCCAGAGGTGACAATGCCTATCTTTTTATCATTTGAATATACATTGCAATTTTCCCGTGCTATTCCTTTATCGGTAATTTTAATGCCTACCCTGTTTAGACTGCTGTTTTTTTCAAGAATTGCCTTTTTACCAATAAAATCGTCCTTGTCAGCCTTTACAAAAAACCCCAACCCCGCTTCAAGCGGCGTAATATCGTCATTCATTTCGTGCCCATAAAGCGGCAACGCCGCCTCTAACCTGAGGGTGTCGCGCGCGCCTAAACCGCATGGTATCAAGCCGTGAGGTTCGCCTACAGTAAGCAGAGCGTTCCACACATCAACCGCCTTTTGCGCATCGCAATAAATTTCAAACCCATCTTCCCCTGTATAGCCTGTGCGTGAAATATTGCATTTTGCGCCGTAAATATCAGCATCCGCAACTACGGTAAACCGTTTTTGAGGTAAAGCTTTTGTAACCGTTTGCAATATTGTTTGCGCAAGCGGACCTTGCAGCGCAATCAAAGCCGTTTGGTCGCTGATATCGGTTAAAACAACATTGCCGAACAAGTTGTTTTGTATCCATTTATAATCCTTTTCTTTGTTTGAAGCGTTTACAACAATAACATACCGCATATTACCATAATTATACACAATGACATCGTCTATTATTCCGCCTTGCTCGTTGCACATTGGGCTGTACCGTGCAGCGCCTTGCTGCAGGTTGGAATAGTCGTTTGTAAGCAGACGATTTAAATTGCCGACGGCATCAGGACCTTCCAACAAAAATTCGCCCATATGCGAAATGTCAAACAGACCTGCCCTTTCCCTCACCGCCATGTGCTCGGCAATTATGCCGGAATATTGAATCGGCATAAGATACCCCGCAAAAGGAACAATTTTCCCCCCCGCTTGCACATGACAATTATACAGCGGTGTTTTGCTTTCCATGATACCCCTCCTAATAGCTAAAAAAGCTCTGCCAAATCCTCTTTGCGCAATATGGATATCCCTGCGTCGGTAAGATGCTTTATTGCGGCAAAGTTGTCCTTCACCCTCAAAATGACCATTGCATCCTGCTCTGAGCGGGTGGCAAAAGCATACATATACTCAATGCTTATGCCATTTTGATGCAAAACTGAAAGCGCCTTTGCCAAACCGCCCGGCGTGTGGGATATTGAAACGCCAATAACTTCGGTAACCTTTGCGGTAAGCCCGCTTTCCTTTACCGCCTTTTCCGCCTTGTCCGCATCCGATACTATAAGGCGCAAAATTCCGAAATCGGTGGTATCGGCAATAGACAGGGCAAGTATATTAACGCCCTTTTCGCCGAACAGCTTTGTTATTTCTGCCAATCTGCCCGATTTGTTCTCGATAAAAATTGAAATCTGTTTGATTAACATAATAAATACCTGCCTCCTTTATAGTTTTCTTTTATCTATAACCCTCACTGCCTTGCCTTCGCTTCGCTGTATTGTTTTAGACTCCACCAGCGTTACCTTTGCCGCAAGACCAAGCGTGCTTTCAATGCCCCTTCTGATTTTATTTTCCGTATCCTCCAGCCTTTTAACCTCGTCCGAAAGCATATCAACCGTTAGCTCCACCTGAATTTCAATGGTATCAAGCGTGCCCACCCTATCAATTATAATCATATAATGAGGTGAAGTTTCACCTATTTCAAGCAACACGCTTTCAATTTGCGACGGAAAAACATTTACGCCGCGGATAATCAGCATATCGTCAGTTCTTCCGCTTGGTTTTGCCATGCGTGCAACGGTGCGCCCGCAACCGCATTTTTCGTAGCTGAGGGAAGAAACATCTCTGGTTCTGTATCGAATAAGCGGAAAGCCCTCTTTTGTAAGGGTTGTAAACACCAGTTCTCCGTCGGTGTTTGCCGGCAGCCGTTCCCCTGTGTCGCTGTTAATTATTTCGGGGTAAAAATGGTCTTCCCAAATGTGCAGCCCGTTTTTATACTCGCAATCCATTGACACGCCCGGACCCATAATTTCGCTAAGCCCGTAAATGTCGTATGCCTTGATGTTCAGCCGCCGTTCTATTTCGCTTCGCATATTTTCCGTCCACGGCTCGGCTCCGAAAACGCCCGCCTTTAATTTCAGCTCGTCAAGCGAAATGCCCGACTCCTCAATCACCTCTGCCAAATACAGGGCATAAGACGGCGTACAGCAAAGCACCGTAACGCCAAAATCCTTCATTATATTTATTTGCCGTTGAGTGTTGCCGGATGATGTGGGAACGGTAGCGGCGCCGATTCTTTCCGCCCCGTAATGAGCGCCCAGCCCGCCTGTAAAAAGCCCATAGCCGTACGAAACTTGAATAACGGACGATTTATCCGCCCCGGTCATGGAAAAGCACCGTGCCATCAGCTCCGACCACAATGTAATATCCTTTTGCGTGTATCCCACAACCGTTTGCTTGCCTGTCGTTCCGCTTGATGCGTGCACACGCACTATCTCGTTCATCGGCGACGCAAAAAGCCCAAACGGGTATGTTTCGCGCAAGTCCTGCTTTGTGGTAAACGGCAACAAATCTATATCTTCAATTGATGTTATATCCTCCGGCAAAATGCCTTTTGCGTGCATTTTTTCCCGATAGTAAGGCACATTGGTGTAAACTCTTTTTACAAGGCTAACAAGCCTTTTGGATTGAATATCATGTATCCTGTCCCGTGACATACATTCGTTTTTTTGGTCCCAATACAGTCTCAAACACATCCGCCTCCTTTTTGGTCATTATACCCTGCTTCAAAAGCTTGCTGATTTACCTGCAAAAACCGCGGCGGCACCGTTTTTTCGATTGCCTTTTGCCAAATATCTTTTTGTATATTTGTTTTGCTTGCCAAAACCCCTATTAAAACAACATTGACCGCCTTTGCATTGCCCGCCTTTAATGCCGCGCTTAGCGCATCTATCGCAATTATTTTCGCCCCTGTTTTATTTAATTTTTCTATAATTTCCTCGGGGTAGCTTGCCGCACCGGTTATAACCGGCATGGGGGCAATCTTTTGGGTGTTTAAAATCATTGTGCCGTCTTTTTTCAAAAATTTTAAATACCTGTACGCCTCAAGCTGTTCAAACGCCAAAATAATATCCGCCTCGCCTTCGGAAATTACCGGTGAGAAAACCTTTTCTCCATATTTAACATATGTAACAACGCTGCCGCCGCGCTGTGACATCCCATGAACCTCCGACACCTTAACGTCAAACCCGCAGTCTATTGCGGCATTGCCCAGTATCCTGCTTGCCAGCAAAGTGCCTTGCCCGCCCACGCCGACAATCATTATATTTATTGTATCTGTCATTTTTACAATTTCATTCCTTTCGTTAAAGGGGTAATCGGCTCTATGGCATTGAATTTGCATACCTTCACGCAAAGGTTGCACCCAACGCATTGCGACGAATCAATAACCACCCTGCCGTCAACTGTTGATATTGCCGGGCATCCAAGCCGCAGGCACATTTTACAGTTCTTACAGTTATCGGTAATTTCCAATGCGCCCGAGAAAACAACACCCTTTAACAATGCGCACGGGCGTTTTGCAATAATGACGGACGGTCCGTCGGCTGCCGTCTGTTCCTTTACAACCTTTTCAAAACCGCTAAGGTCAAATGGGTCGGCAGCTACAATGTTTTCAATCCCGATAGCTTTGCAAAGCTTTTCCAAATCCACCGTTTTTGTCGGCTCGCCTTTTATTGTGTATCCCGTTGCAGGGTTATCTTGATGACCCGTCATTGCGGTTATTGAATTATCCAGTATAATCACGGTGCTGTTTCCTTTATTGTAAACCATATCGATTAACCCTGTTATTCCGCTGTGAAGAAAGGTTGAATCGCCGATAACCGCAACCGTTTTTTTGCGAAAATCATCCCCCCGTGCCTTTTCAATGCCGTGTGCCATACCAATGCTTGCGCCCATGCACACGCACATATCCATTGCCGAAAGAGGAGGCAATGCGCCCAATGTATAGCAGCCTATATCGCCGCTGACGGTAAGCCCCAATTTATTCAAAACGTAAAATGTCCCTCGATGGGGGCAACCCACACACATGACGGGCGGTCTGCCCGGGGCTTCCTCATCTATGTTATGGGTGTCGGCATTGATGCCAAACACCGCTTTTTTTATCATTCCTACATTATATTCACCCGTTTTGGGCAAAATTTGCTTGCCTATAACATCAACGCCGATTACCTTGCAATGGTTTTCTATTACCGGCTCTAATTCCTCTATAACATACAAAGTGTCAACGCTTTTGGCAAAGTCCTTTATAAGGTCTGTCGGCAACGGGTTTAACATTCCCAATTTTAAAAATGATGCTTCGGGGAACGCCTCCTTTGCATATTGATATGCAATCCCCGCCGAAATTACCCCAACTTTTTCGCTTTTGTGCTCTATGGTGTTAAGTTCGCATTCTTCGGCAAACCTTTTCATATCGCCAAGCCGCTTTTCAACAAATATATGGCGTTTTACAGCCATTGTCGGCATCATAACATTTTTTGCAATGTTTTTTTCGTAGTCGCCCAAGGGCTTTTCAACCCGCTCCCCTTGCTCGACAAGGCTTTGCGAATGGGATATTCGGGTGGATAACCGCACTAAAATGGGCGTATCGTATTTTTCGCTGAGCAAAAACGCCTGTTTGACATACTGCTTACATTCTTCGCTGTCCGCGGGCTCAAGCATCGGCACTTTTGCGGAAATCGCAACAAGACGGCTGTCTTGCTCGTTTTGGCTGCTGTGAATCCCCGGGTCATCCGCAACGCACACCACCAACCCGCCGCCAACGCCGGTATATGAAACGGAATAGAGAGGGTCGGCGGCAACGTTCAGCCCAACATGCTTCATGCATGACATCGACCTTGCGCCTGCGAAAGACGCGCCGATTGCAACCTCAAGCGCAACCTTTTCGTTTGGCGCCCATTCGGAATATATTTCATCATACTTGGCAATTTCTTGCGTTATTTCGGTGCTTGGTGTTCCCGGATAAGACGAAACCACCGTTACGCCCGCCTCGTATGCTCCCCTTGCAATTGCCGCATTTCCAAGCATTAACTTTTTCATATGCATTTTCCTTTCAACCAAATTGATAATTACCGTAAATCTATTACCCGTTTTGCCTTGCCCATTGAACGCTCAATCGTTTTAGGCTCGGCAAGGTGTATTTTAGCGTCCAGCCCAAGAACGGTATGCAGTTTATGCTTTATGGTTTTTTCAAGCTGTTCAAGCTTTGAAAAGGAATCCAACAAACTGCTGTCTTCCAGCTCCACCATAACCTTTAATGTATCCACAAAGCCGTTTCTGCCAACTTCAAGCTGATAATGCGGGCTGATATGCGGTATATCCAACAGCACGCTTTCCACCTGTGAGGGGAACACATTTACCCCTCTTATTATCAGCATATCGTCGCTTCGTCCTTGTATTTTCGCCATGCGCAGCAGCGTTCTTCCGCACTTGCATTGGTCGGGAATTAAATATGTTATGTCTTTTGTGCGATACCTAAGAAGTGGAATTCCCTGTTTTGAAATTGTTGTTATAACAAGCTCGCCTTTTTCGCCCCACGGCAAAACCTCGCCTGTTTTAGAATCTATTATTTCCGGGATAAAAAAATCCTCGTTTATATGCATTCCTGATTTATGCGTACATTCACCCGATACGCCGGGACCGATAAGCTCGCTCATTCCGTAATTTTCCGTTGCAATTATGCCCCAACGGTTTTCAAGCTGGCAGCGCATTTCCTCGGTGGAGCCTTCAGCGCCGAACAGCCCGATTCTAAGCTTTATATCGCTTTTTTTAATGCCCTGCTCTTGCAAGACCTCTGACATATACAGCGCGTATGACGGGGTGCTCACCAAAACGGTGCTGCCATAGTCTTGCATTATCATTGCTTGCTTTTCGGTGTTGCCGCTTGACATCGGTATTATCGCAGCACCGATTTTCTCAAGCCCGTAATGCAGACCGAAAGCGCCGGTAAATAAACCATAGCCAAACGCTATTTGCGCAATGTCGTTTTCGTTTGCTCCCGCCATTGCGGCAATTCGAGCAACGCATTCGCTCCACATTTCCAAATCACCACGCGTGTAGCCGACGGTGGTTGGTTTGCCTGTTGTGCCGCTTGACGCGTGAATTCTTACAATATCTTTCATCGGCGCGGCAAAAAGCCCAAACGGATAGTTATCGCGAAGGTCGTCCTTTACAGTAAAGGGAATCCTTTGCAAATCATCAAGGGTTTTTATGTTGTCGGGGCAAACGCCGGCATCATCTAACCGCTTACGATAAAACGGCACATTATCATACACCCTTTTTACCGTTTCAAAAAGCCGTGCCGTTTGAAGTGCTTGCATGTCCTTTCTTTGCATGGTTTCAATTTCTTTGTTCCACATTTATTTATTATGCCCCCCATTTATATCAAATGCCATATCGACATTTTTAGCAGGTATATTTTTGGTAAGCGCCGAAACAACAGGCACCGCCAATAGGGATGCGGCCATTGCCGCAACGCCCGATTGAGGCGACATGCTCATTGCAAATGCAAAGCTGCCGGACGAAACGGTATGTATAAACGTCATGACGCCGACCACCGCAACCCCGCTTACAAGCCCTGCCCATGCGCCTGCTTTTGTAACCTTTTTATAATACAGCCCCCAAATTAAAGGGCCTATAAAACAGCCCGCAACAACGCCCCACGAAAATGACATTAAATTAACGATAAACGTTATGTTTGCGGTTGCAAACAAAAAGGACAAGCCCACAAACACAACCGATAAAACCCTCATCACCGATATTTTATGCTTTTCTTTAAACTTCGGGTACACATACGGTATAAGGTCAACCGATATTGCGCTGCTTGATGTGAGCACAATGGAAGAAAGGGTTGACATTGAGGCGGAGAGTAAAAGCAGCATAATAACGGCAAGTATTATTGTGGTGTATATATTGCCGTCCATGCCAAGCGTTTTCACCAAAATCTGCGGCACAACCATATCGTATCCGCCTTTTGGCAAGCCGTTTTCCGCCGCAACAAAAATTCTTCCAAGAGCGCCGATGTAATACGCGCCCACCCCTATCAGCAATGCAAACGCGGTAGAAATAACCGCCCCCTGCGTTATGCTTTTTTCATCTTTGATTGAATAATATTTTGTAACCATTTGGGGTAGTCCCCATGTTCCCAAGCTTGTCAGCATAATGTTAAACGCCAAAAATTTAAAATTTGCGCCGCCAAAAAGGCTTGTCAGGTTATTGTTGCCCGCCGCCCTGCCAAGACTGCCGACCTTTTCCAAGCCGCTTGCAATCCCACCCACCGCCGGGTTTAGCACAATAAAAACAACCATCACAATAACGCCGATAATCATTATAATGCCTTGTAAAAAGTTGGTGTATGCGGTTGCCACATAGCCGCCGAACGCCACATATATTGCGGTGAGCGCCGCAACAATCGCAAGGGCAATGTTAATGTCCGCCGAAGGGAATATCGTAACAAAAAGCGAGCCTAAACCTTTATAAACAGCCGAGGAATATGGAACCAAAAATATAAATATTATAACTGCCGCATAAATTTTCATTGCAGCGCTGCCAAAGCGCGCTTCAAAAAATTCCGGCATTGTTTTGGAATTTAGCCGCTGCGTCATGCTCCATGTTCTTTTTGCAAGCAGCAACCATGCCGCAAGGCTGCCCAAAAGCGCGTTTCCTATGCCAATCCAAATGGCGGCAAAGCCTACATTCCAACCAATCTGCCCTGCATATCCGATAAATATCACCGCTGAAAAATATGCCGTGCCGTATGAAAATGCGCTAATCCACGCACCTATTTTGCGCCCGCCGAGCAAATAGCCTTCCACCGTGTCATTTTTTTTGTATGTTGCAATGCCGATAATTACCATGACCGCCGAAAAAAGTATAAGTGCGACAACCGTCACCTGCTGTAACTGAGCCATCTTTATTCGTTCCCCCTCATTTTGCTACAATGTTGACAAGCCGCTTGGGAATTACAATAACCTTGACGATTTTCTTGTCGCTTAAAAAGTCGTTTACCTTTTGGCAGGCAAGAGCTTTTTCCTTCACCGTTTCATCATTGTCGTCCGCGTTTATAATAACTTTGTCCCGCACCTTGCCGTTTATTTGAACAGCAATTTCAATTTCATCATCTAAAGTTTTTGCCGCATCGTAAATTGGCCACTTGCTTTGCGATGCAAACCCGCTAAAGCCGGCATTTTCCCATAGTTCCTCCGTAATATGAGGCGCGATGGGATTTAGCAACAGCAAAAAGGTTTTAAACTCACCCCTTGTGAGCGAACCGATACTCATAACCTTGTTGATAAAGCTCATAAGCGCCGCTATGGCGGTGTTAAACTTCATTCTGTCAATATCTTCGGTCACTTTTTTAATAGTTTTATGAACGGCGCTCATCAGTTCGTCCGAGTAGCCGCCGTCTGCCGTAACCATGCCGCTCAAGCCCCACACCCGCTCCAAAAACTTATGGCACCCTCGAACCCCCTGCATTGACCATGGCGTTGCTTGGTCAAAGGCGCCGATAAACATTTCGTATGTTCTGAAAGTGTCCGCACCGTATTCGCCAACAACTTCATCGGGGTTTATAACATTGTTGCGGGATTTGCTCATTTTTTCGCCGTTTTCGCCCAATATCATGCCATGGGACGTGCGCTTTTGATACGGCTCTTTTGTGGGAACAACCCCTATATCATATAAAAACTTATGCCAAAACCGCGAATAAAGCATATGCAATGTTGTATGCTCCATGCCGCCGTTGTACCAATCAACCGGCAGCCAATATTTAAGCTTGTCCATTCCCGCAAGAAAATCATCGTTGTTCGGGTCAATATACCGCAAAAAGTACCATGATGAACCTGCCCATTGAGGCATTGTATCCGTTTCACGCTTTGCCTTGCCCCCGCATTTGGGGCATACCGTATTAACCCAATCAACTTGCTTTGCAAGGGGGGATTCGCCGTCTTCGCCCGGCTCGAAATTATCCGTTTCGGGCAGTAAAAGCGGCAGTTCGCTTTCGGAAAGCGGCACATAACCGCATTTTTCGCAAAGCACAATCGGTATAGGCTCACCCCAATACCGTTGACGCGAAAACACCCAGTCACGAAGCTTATAATTTATTTTCCGCTCACCGATATTATTTTTTTCGATATGTTCCGTTATCTTTTTAATAGCGTCTTTAACCTGCATTCCCGTTATAAACCCTGAGTTCACCATTATTCCATCGTCAACATCTGTAAACGGCTGTTTTTGAACATCATCGCCGCCCGAAACCACCTCTATAATGGGAAGGTCGAATTTTTTGGCAAATTCCCAGTCACGCTCATCGTGCGCCGGAACCGCCATAATTGCCCCTGTGCCGTATGTCACAAGAACATAATCGGAAATCCAGATAGGTATTTGCACACCGTTCATCGGGTTTATTGCGGTTATGCCTTCAAGCGCAACCCCTGTTTTTTCTTTTGAAAGCTCTGTCCGCTCAAATTCGGATTTTTTAGCCGCCGCAAGCTTATACCGCTCTACCTCGGCGTAATTTTTGATTTTTTCTTTGTTTTTATTTATAAATTCATGCTCGGGCGAAAGCACCATGTATGTTGCGCCGAAAAGGGTGTCCGGTCGGGTGGTAAACACGGTGATTGTATCGCCTGTTTGCTCTACCTTAAAATTTACAACAGCGCCCTGTGAGCGCCCTATCCAATTTTTTTGCGAAACCTTCACCTTTTCGATATAGTCAAGCCCGTCCAAATCGTCAATCAGTCGGGCGGCATATTCGGTAATTTTAAGCATCCATTGGCTTTTTTCTTTTTGAATAACCTCGCTGCTGCACCGTTCGCAAACGCCGTTGACAACCTCCTCGTTTGCAAGCCCCACACGACATCCGGTGCAATAGTTAATCGGCATTGTGGCTTTATATGCAAGCCCCTTTTCAAACAGCTTTAAAAAAATCCATTGAGTCCATTTATAATACTTTGGGTCGGTAGTGTCAATTTCACGCGACCAATCAAAAGAAAACCCAAGCATTTTTAGTTGCCGTTTGAAATTTTTAATATTTTCGGCGGTAACAACAGCGGGGTGAATTTTATTGGCAATGGCATAATTTTCGGTAGGCAGCCCAAAGGCATCCCACCCCATGGGAAACAGCACATTAAACCCTTCCATACGCTTTTTCCTTGATATTATATCAAGGGCGGTGTACCCGCGCGGATGCCCCACATGCAAGCCGTGCCCCGAAGGGTACGGAAATTCTACCAAGCCGTAAAACTTTGGCTTTTTGGAGTTTTCCTCCGCCTTAAAGCTTTCGTTTTCATCCCAATGCTTTTGCCACTTTTTTTCTGTTTTTTTGAAATTATACCTCACTTTTACTCCTCCAGTAACAGCTTTGTGTCTAACTTTTCACCGTCAATCCACAAATGTTCAAGATTATAAAAATCACGGGTTTCGCCGTGGAAAATATGCAAAATAACATCCCGATAATCCAATAGCACCCATGTTGCGCCGCTATACCCTTCCTTATGATACGCCATGTCGCTCCCTCTGCCGCCTATTTGAAACTCCACCTCGTCCGCAAGCGATTTGACATGGGTTGAGGAACCGCCGCTGCATATAATAAAATAATCCGCAAGCTGGCTAACCTTTTGAATGTCGATTACCTCGATTTTTTGCGCCTTTTTATCGTCTAAAATTTTTATAATTTGTTTTGCAAGTTCAAGTGACATATATTCTCTCCTATCTCATTTTTTGTATCATATAATTTCTTGCATTCACCGTTTCGGGATGCAGCATTCTCTTTTTAAAAACCATTTTATTTATAGTATAATCAAGCCCGTCAAGTATTGCAAGGTCTAAATTTTCAAGCGCTTTTGCCCTTACCTCGTCAACGCATTCAAAAGTTCGGTTAGGCTCGATAAAATCGGCAACATAAATTATTTTCGTAAGCAGCGGCATATTTGCCTTGGCGGTTGTGTGATAATAAACCGCATCGTATATTTCATCATCCTTTATACCAAATATCCGCTTTGCATATTCTGCGCCCAAGCGCGCATGTATAAGCTTTTGCTCCGAGAGCATAACCTCGTCAAGCGCCAAACCAAAGTCGGCGCACATTCCTATCATCCTTTTATGGTCAACTTCCTTCACGCAATCGTGCACTAACCCGGCAAGCAATGCCTTTGTTTCATCTCCGCCGTAATGGCGGGCAAGCCGCGCGGCAGTTTCGCTTACCGCTACGCTGTGCTCAAACCTCTTTTTAGACAGTGTTTGTTCAAGCTGTCTTTTTATCTGTTCAAAGTCCATAACCAACAATTCCTTTGTATAATGTGTTTTGTTCTATATAATTCAAAACGCTGTCCGGCAACATGTATTTAATCGGCAAACCGTTTTTTACCCTGCGCCGTATTTCGGTTGATGATATTTCTATTATAGGAGCTTTTAAAATGTGAATTTTTGCGCCATATTCATTTGAAAGGGATGCGGCTATTTCATCAACCGCCACCATTTCGTCCGATATCCTGTTTACCGAAATAATTTCTACCATTTTTGCAAGCTGTGCAAAATTCCGCCAACTTGTAAGCTCGTAAAGCGAGTCGGTTCCGGTGATATAAAAAAGGTTTTTATCGGGATAACGCATTTTAAGCTCGGACACGGTATTTACCGTATATGAAACGGCAGTTTTTGAACATTCTATGTCGGAAACTTCAAAACGGTTGTTACATTGCGTTGCAAGCCGCGCCATATTAAAGCGGTGCTTTTTATCCAAAACATCACATTGCGGCTTATGAGGCGATATGCCGGTCGGCACAAACAAAACCTTTTCAAGGCGGAAAAAATGCATTGCATTTTGTGCGATAAAAAGATGTCCGTAGTGTATCGGGTCAAAAGTTCCGCCCAATATTCCGATACCGCCCATACCGTGTAGCCCCCCCTTACATAGCCTTTTTTAAAACACCAACAATGGTAAAATTACTTTAGCATATCGGGGCGTTTTTTTTGAGTTCGCAAAACCGATTGCTCATGCCGCCATTTTTCAATGTTGGCTTGATGCCCCGAAAGCAGCACCTCCGGCACTTTTCTGCCCATAAACACCGGCGGGCGCGTGTATTGCGGATATTCCAGCAAGCCGTTGTAATGAGATTCGTCAATAATGCTTTGTTTGCTTTTAAGCACCCCGGGCACAAGGCGGCAAACTGTGTCGCACAGCACAACGGCAGGAATTTCACCGCCTGTTAAAACATAGTCGCCGATTGAAATTTCACAATCCACAATTTCTTCGATAATTCGTTCGTCAACGCCCTCATAATGCCCGCATACTATTATTATATACTTTTTTTGCGACAGTTCTTTTGCCATATTTTGATTTAAAAGACTGCCCTGCGGCGACATATAAATTACAAAGGGTTTTTCGGCGCAATTTTTTGTTAAGCTTTTATATGCGTTATATATCGGCTCTGCCTGCATTACCATGCCCTGCCCGCCGCCGTAGGGATAATCGTCAACCCTTCTGTGCTTATCGTTGGTAAAATCACGAATATTTACGCAATTAACTTCCAAAATTTCGTTCTGCTGCGCCCGCCCGATAATGCTTTCCGCCAAAACTTGGCTTACCATATCGGGGAAAAGCGTGAGTATATCTATTTTCATTTATATTCTTTACACCTCGCTATCGGGGTGAATGTCCATTCGGCGCCCTGCAATATCAATCTTTTTAACAACTTGTGAAATTGCGGGGATAATATGCTCTGCGCCGTCGTTGCCCTGTATAATATAAATATCGTTGCTGCCGGTGGGGTAACAATCCTTGACCGAACCAATGCGTATATCATCTTTAAACACATTTATGCCGATAATATCGGCAACATAATATGTGTCCGGGGGCAACTCCCCCAGTTGACTTTTCTCAACAAACAAAACCTCATCTCGCAGCTTGTTTGCCTCGTCAATGGTGTCGATGCCTAAAAACTTTATTATAACAACATTCTTGTGCAGCCGGGCGTTTTCAATATTCAGCTCGCCTGCCGCCGTTGTAAGGGTTTTAAAGCTTAAAAAAACCACAGCGTCATCACACCAAGGCTGCACCTTAACTTCGCCCTTTAAGCCATGAGTGTTAACTATTTTGCCTATTTCAAGCCGCGCCATTCTCATTCCCCCAACAATAAACATAGGGGAGAGGGCGCATTGCACCCTCACCCCTTTTTAAATTTATAATAAATTGCGCAAAAACCGGCGCAATTCCTGCGCTTTGGCAAAACAAATTCGCCTGCGCTTACCCTCGCGGGGCGAGAGGATGCGTTCCGGTAAGCGCTCCGCGCCGGAACGCTCTTTTTAATCAATATCAACAATTACCCTTTTGTTTTCCCTTGCAGAGCCCGCACGGACAACAGCACGAATAGCTTTTGCTATCCTGCCTTGCTTGCCGATTACCTTCCCCATATCGCCCTGTGCAACATGCAAGTTTAAAACTATCGAAGCATCCGTTTCCGTTTGTGTAACCACAACATCTTCCGGGCTGCTCACAAGCGATTTTGCAACATATTCCAATAATTCCTTCATCAACATTCTACCTTTCCGTTAAACAGAGGCTTTAATAAAACCCAAAGCTAAGGCAAAACATATGAAAAACCATAGCTTCTCATATGTTTGCAACGCTTTGACATAAACCCCTTAAATACCGCTTTTTTTAAGCAGTTTTCGTACGATATCAGTTGGTTGTGCTCCGTTTTTAATCCACTTTTGAACCTTTTCGGCATCAATATTTATTTGAGCAGGTTCGGTAAGCGGGTTATAAGTCCCTATTTCTTCAATAAACCTGCCTTCGCGCGGGTATCTTGAATCAGCAACAACCACACGATAAAACGGCGCTTTTTTTGCGCCCATTCTTTTTAGCCTAATTTTTACAGCCATTCTATTTACACCTCCAATATAAAGTCGTTTGTTGTTTTGTCGGTTTTTGCCTTTTTATGCAAAGGGGAAACGCATTTTCCCCCTACCGCCCTTTTTATTGCCGCCAAACTGTTTAAAAAGAACTTTCATTTGCTCAAACTGTTTTAGCAGCGAATTTACATCCTGCACCTGCGTACCGCTACCTTTTGCTATGCGGCGCTTGCGGCTTGAATTTATCACCGAGGGATTTTCACGCTCTTTGTTTGTCATGCTTTTAATGATTGCGCCGATGCGAAGCATTTTTCGCTCGTCTATTTGCGCCCCTTGCAGCGCTTTTGAATTTATCCCCGGAATCATGCCCATTAAGTTTTCTATCGAACCCATTTTATCCATTTGTTCAAGTTGCTGTAAAAAATCATTTAAATCAAACTGCTGTTTTCTAAGCTTTTCTTCAAGCTTTTTTGCTTGTTTTAAATCGAAGGCTTCTTCCGCCTTTTCTATAAGCGAAAGCATATCGCCCATGCCAAGTATTCGGCTTACCATGCGTTCCGGGTGAAAAGCCGAAATATCATCAAGCTTTTCGCCGGTTCCGATAAACTTTATCGGTTTTTGCGTTACATGATGCACCGAAATTGCCGCCCCGCCTCGGGTGTCGCCGTCAAGCTTTGTTAAAATAACACCGTCAATCCCAAGCTGGTCATCAAAGCTTTTTGCAACGTTTACGGCATCTTGCCCCGTCATTGCATCAACAACCAAAAGCGTTTCAAAAACCCCCGCATTTTGCTTTATGCTTTGCAGCTCCGCCATTAACTCATTGTCAATGTGCAGCCGCCCCGCGGTATCAATTATAACAATGTCATTCCCGTTACCTTTCGCATGAGCTATTGCATTTTTGCTTATTTCAACGGGGTTTTTATTATTTTCTTCTTTATAAACGGCAAGACCTAATTTGCCGCCGACAACCTCTAACTGCAATTGCGCCGCCGGCCGATAAACATCCCCCGCAACCAACAGCGGGCGTTTGCCCTGTTTTTTTAAAAGCCCGCCCAGCTTTGCGGCTGTTGTCGTTTTCCCTGCACCCTGAAGCCCCGCCATCATAATAACGGTAGGCGGTTTGGAAGAAATTTTTATTTTTGATTCTTCCGAGCCCATCAACGCGGTAAGCTCTTCGTTTACGATTTTAATTATTTGCTGCCCCGGCGTCAGCGATTCCAACACCTCAGCGCCGACAGCCCTCAGCGACACTTTCGAAACAAACTCTTTAACAACCTTAAAGTTTACATCTGCCTCTAACAGCGCCAGCTTAATTTCACGCATACCTTGTTTTATATCCGCCTCGGTAATCTTACCTTTGCCCCGAAGCTTTTTAAAAGCATTTTGAAGCTTTTCGGATAAACTTTCAAAAGCCATATTAAAACCCCTACTCTTTTATAACGTCCAAATGCTTGCGCATTCTTGCAAGCCGCGAAGCAAGCCATGGCAATGACAACGCCTGCTCCTCCGTTTCCATTTCTTCAATCTCTTTTGATATTTTTTCCGCGGCAGTTTTAATCACTATGTACCGCTTCGCAATTCCTAAATTTTCTTCCGCATCTTTCATTATCATTTCGGCGCGTTTGATAGCGTCGCGCACCCCTTGGCGCGTTATAAGCAAATGTTCGCTGATTTCGGCAAGCGATAAGTCGTTGTTATAATACAAGTCAATAACATCTGCCTGTTTGTCGGTTAGCATATTATGATAAAAATCAAATAAAAGCGTCATATTCAAATCCTTAGCCATAATAACCCCCCATTTCGGCCGCATTTGGGATGTGCAGCACATTATAACCACCTGTAAAGCAAATTACCTTACACATTATAATATAACCATGCTATTCTGTCAAGGATAAGTTTTCACTTTCTTCGTTTTTTTCTTTCAGCACCGCAATGTTATCTTCCAATTTTTTAAGCGCCTTTCCGTAATTTTCCCAATCCCCTTGCTTTGAAAACTCTGTTACCTCCTCAAACCCGCTTACCACCTTTTCAATAACCTCGGTCAAAGTTTCTTCGTTTGTTGCAACAACGGTGGGGCGGTTTACGCCAAACAGCGCGCCGAGAGCATCGTTTAATGTGGGCTTTACGACAATTCGCTCGCCGTAAGCCGCAATAATCTTTTTAACCTCGGGCGGCTGTCCATTATCTTTATTTGGTATTATATAAACAGGCTCAACATATAAAACGCTATTTTTAATAGGCAGGGAAATAATATTACCCCGTATTACCGTTGCATCAAGCTGCTCAAGTTCTTTTAAAATTGCAGCATCGCCGTCAATCCTATTATCAAGTTGCTGCGGACCATAGACACTTCCGTTTTGCGGAATGTTTAGCGCCGTAAGCCTTCCAAAGCCCTCTCCCTCGCATGAGGCGGCAAGCCACGAAACAATGTTCGCCCTATTTACCAAAGTGTAAGGCTGCAAAAGCGCAAACTCCTGTTTGCCGCTATCCGGCATTTTTATAACGCAATAATACGGACCGGAGGTAATTTCCTTATCTTCTTTATATTTTTCTCTTGGATTTGCCCAAATATCCCGTTTTTCAAAAAAATCGGCAACATTATCAATATGATATTTTTTTAGCATCTCCGACTGAATTTTAAAAATTTCGGTTGGATAACGCAAATGCGGCGCCAACTCAGCCGGAAAAGGCATATCTTTAAAAAGGGTGGGATAAATCCTTCGATAACTGCGGGCAATAGGGTCGCCCTCATCGGTAATATAAAAATCGACATTGCCGTCGTAGGCGTCAACCACCGCTTTTACGGAATTGCGCATATAGTTCATTTCACCGCTGTATTGCGAATATGGAAACCACTCGGATGTTGTGTAACCGTCAACAACCCATTTGAGCCTTCCATTGTTTGTTATCAAAAGGTATATATCATTATCAAACGTTAAAAAAGGAGCCGCCTTTTGCACACGGGTCAAAATATTTCGGTTGGTTAGCAATTTGCTTTCTTTCGTTATTTGCCCCGATACGAGCAGCCGAAAATCGCTATGTTTTGCAGCAAAAAGCGCTCGGTTTAAAAAGTTCAACGGTATGCCGGCGCTTCCCTTATACAAATACCCGCCCGTTTGAATTTCATCATATTCTTTATCCTTTGCGCCCACAATAACATAGTCCTTTATGTGCTCGCCAAAGTAAATTCGCGGCTCGGAAATATCGGGCGCGCCGTCTAACGAGCGGGTTGGTATGTCACGAATGATAAAGTACGGCTGTCCTTGCTCCGTTACAGTGTTTACAGGGCTCATAACTATGCCGGTTGAATGGGTATACTTCATTTTTGTGTTAATATAGTTTTTTGCTTTCGGGTCTAATTTATCCGTTATCATCTCACGCGCCGATACTGCAACAACAGTTTTATTCCCATTAATATCATACGGCATTGTGTCGACATTGGTAAATTGGTAATAGCTGCGAACCGATTGCATTTGGTTTGCCGAATCTATCAGTTGGTTGTTGCTGATAAGCCGAATATTGTTGATTATGGCAGGGTTATCAATGATATCCTTACCCGTTAGGCTGTTTGAAATGTTATAATCATAAGACGAAATTTCATCCAACCGATATGCGGAGCGGGTAAAGTCAATGTTATTTTGAATATAGGCTGTTTCAACCGCAAGCTCATTTGGGTCAACAACCAAAATTTGCATAACCTGCCCCACTATCAACACAATAACCAACGACAGCGGGTATAAAAGCATTGAGGCAACCGCATGCATATACCTTGAATTCAATGCAAAAATCATCGTTAGCACAGCTATGACAATAAGCAAAATAGGGAGCAGCTGATAGTATTTTACCCATATGTTTACATCAACATAGCTCCCGCCCACAAAGTCTTTATTTGACGCAAATAAAACGCTTTCAAAACGGTATCGGCAGGACACCGCTTTTATAAGAAAAAATATAAGCACCGTTATAAACTGATGACACACCACAGATTTTGAGCGGAGCAATCTTTTCATATTATAAAAATCAAAGCGCCCATATAAAAAGACATATGAAAGCGCGGTGAGAACCATAAGGAAAACCCCGAATGTTAAAAGGGTTCTTATAACCGCAAGGTAAAAGGGGCGCTGAAACACATAGTACCCAACATCCTTGTGAAACAATGGGTCGCCTAAATTAAACCATTCGCTTGTTAAAAAGGGTAAAAAGGTATGCGCAACGATTTGGCGCGCATAAGCCGCAAAAAACACACCCAATACTGCGCTGATGATAACAATAGGCGAAACGCCCTTCAAATAAGAAAAAGACGAATCCATGGGCAAAAGGTTTTTTCGCACAACCAAAAAGTTTGAAAGTATGAATGTGAAGAACACCAAAAATGAAATTGCCATCACAACTGCGCTAACATCAAAGTTCCGCCAAAAAACCTCGGTAAAATTGCCTCCGATTTCCGCAAGCTCCGTGTAATCGGTATATATTCCGGTAAAAATAACAACAGCAATAATAAGCAATAAAAGCACGGCAAACACCGTGACTTTCCCCAAATGCGCCTTTCTCATTTTTACCGCCCCCCTTTAGTTTTCCAAATCATCATCAAAAAGCGCTTTTACAAATTCGGCTGCCGAAAAGGGCTGCAAATCATCCGCACCCTCACCCACACCTATAAAACGCACCGGTATGTTTTGTTCCTTTTTTATCGCAATAACAATTCCGCCTTTTGCCGTTCCGTCAAGCTTGGTAAGCACTATGCCGGTAACGCCTACGGCATCGGAAAAACTTTTAGCCTGTGAAACGGCGTTTTGCCCCGTTGTTGCATCCAAAACAAGCAAAACCTCTTTTTGCGCTTGCGGCAGTTCCCTATCAATTATTTTGTTCATTTTTGCAAGTTCATTCATCAAATTGCTTTTATTGTGCAGCCGTCCGGCAGTATCGCAAATCAGTATATCGGCATTTCTTGATTTCGCCGCACTTACCGCGTCAAAAACAACCGAGGCAGGGTCGCTCCCCTCTTTTTGCATGATAATATCAACTCCGGCGCGTTTTGCCCAAATTTCAAGCTGCTCGGCAGCGGCGGCGCGAAAGGTGTCGGCTGCCGCCAAAATCACCTTTTTGCCTTGTGCCTTGTAATAATGCGCCAATTTGCCTATGCTTGTCGTCTTTCCAACCCCATTAACGCCGGTAACCAAAATAACGGCAGGGGCGTTTATCATATATTCCTCATCTGCGCCCATTATGTCAACCATTATTTCGAAAAGCGCCTCTTTAAGAGGGCCGCTGTCGCGAATTTTATCTTCTCGAACCTTTTGGCGCAGCCGTTCTATTATTTCGCTTGATGTTTCAAACCCAACATCCGACATTATTAAAACTTCTTCCAGCTCCTCAAAAAGCGCTTCGTCTATCTTTGAAAAAATTTTTATAACATCGGCAGTTCGTGCCGAAAACTGCTGTCTTGTTTTGCTTAGCCCGCTTTTTAGTTTATTAAAAAAACCCATACTTCACACTCCCTATACATTATGCAAGCTTTATATCGTCAACATTAAGTGAGATTAGGCTTGTAACGCCCTGCTCTTGCATTGTAACGCCATAAAGCATATTTGCGGCTTCCATTGTGCCGCGGCGATGCGTTACAACTATGAATTGCGCATCCTTTGCAAAGCCTTTTAAAAAATCGGCAAACCGATACACATTAACCTCGTCAAGCGCCGCCTCTATCTCGTCAAAAATGCAAAACGGAGATGGGCGCACCTTCAATATTGCAAACAAAAGCGCGATTGACACAAATGCCTGCTCTCCGCCTGATAACTGCAACATGCTTTTGACCGCCTTTCCGGGCGGTTGAACATCGATATCAACACCGCTTGTGAGGACATCATCTTCTTGAGTTAAAATGAGCCGCGCCGTTCCGCCGCCAAAAAGCTCGGTAAACATTTCAGAAAACCTTTCGTTTATATCGCTAAATTTTGCCGAAAACCGCTCGCGCATTATTTTTTCAATGTCGAAAATTACTTTTTCAAGGTTTTTTGCCGCGCGGGTAAGGTCGTCCCGCTGGCTTGTCAAAAACTCAAACCGCTCTTTTATATTGGCGTATTCGCTGATTGCCTCAACATTTACATTGCCCAAATCCCTTATTTTCTCTTTTAACGAACCTATGCTTTTTTGCGCTTTGGCAATGCTGCCGATTTCTGTTTTATATTGAGCGGCAGAGGATACCGTAAGCTCATATTCATTCCACAGGTGGTTTATTATATTTTCAAGCTCGTCATTTGCCCTTGCGGTTTTGCTTTCCGCTCGGCTTTGCTCTTGCTGCAACGCAAGCTGTGTGTCTCTTTTTTCGCCAAGTGTTTTTTGCGTTATTTTAATTTCGCCCTCGGCAGACTTCCTCTTTTCAACAAGCTGCGCTATGCTTTGCTTTAGGTTTTTTGTTTCCTCTTGCAGTTCTTCCGTTTGCCGCGTTTTGAATTCAATATCTTCTTTTAAATCTTCGTTTTTATCGGTAATTTCTTCAAGACCCATGCGCTTTTGCTCTATTGAATGCTCTATTTCATTTTTTCGCATCTCCAATGTTTTAATGCGCTCGTTGCACAACTCAACATCTTTTTTTATATTGCTGTGCTCCATTTTTAAATCTATTATCCGTTTCGCCTTTTGCTCATGCAATGCCGCAAGCTCGTCAGCCTCTTGCTTTCGCTTTTCTGCCGCCTCTTTCAAGCCTTCTATTTGCGAAAAGAGATTCTCCGTTTGTTTGTGACAATCTGCAATTTCGCTTTCCGATGAAGAAATCTTTTGTATTAACCGCTCTTTTTCCGCAATCAATGTATCTTTAGCTTTTTGATTTGTTTGCAAAAATTCTTTGGAATGTTTAATTTCGGCAGACAATACGGCGCTTTGTCGCTCCGCCTGCCTTAGCCTTTCAAGCGCCAAGGCGGATTGGTTTTTCATTTCAGAAAGCTGTGACAAGCATTTTTCTTCCTGCTTTGCCGAATCGTCCGACTCTTTTTCAAGCTGGGCTACCCTTGTATTTAGCTGGGAACGCTCGTTTGCCAATGTTAAAAAGCCTGTGTTGGCGGTTCTGCTCCCCCCCGACATTGAGCCGCCCGGCGATAACAATTCGCCTTGAAGCGTTACTATACGAAATCTATAATTGTATTTTCGTGCCAATGCAATGGCGTTGTCTATGTTATCCGCAACCGCAACCCTTCCCAAAAGGCTTTCAACAACCTTTTTGAATTTGGGCTCGGCTTCCGCAATGCTTGACGCAATGCCGATAAAGCCCTTTTGCAAGTTAAGGTCCGGCTCTGAAAGAACGCCGCCTTTAACGGCGCTTATCGGCAAAAAAGTTGCACGCCCCGCTTTATGTCTTTTAAGGTATTCAATCGCGGCTTTTGCATCCTTTTCCGTTTCGGAAACGATATTTTGCGCCGCACCTCCAAGCGCTGTTTCAATTGCAACGGCAAATTTTTCGGGCGCTTTAACAAGCTGCGCCACCGTTGAAAATAAACCGCTTAGCTTTCCGTCTTGCTTTGCCTTCATAACGGTTTTCACGCTGTGGCTATACCGTTCAAATGATTTTTCCATATCTAAAAGCAGCTTATGCCGTGTTTTCGCCTGATGCAGTTGCATTTGAAGGTTTCGGCTTGACTGCGCAGCGTCTCGTGCCGCAAGCTCAAGCTTTTCAATTTCTTCGATACAGTTGTTGTGTTGTTCGCTGTATTCGCTTTGCTGTTTTAAAATCAGTTGATGCTCTTGTTCTGTTTGCTGTAATTTTTCCGCCGCGTTTTCAAACAACCCCAAATTGCCTTGCAGTTCCTTTTCAATATCAGCCGCACGGGAATTCATGCTTTGAATTAATGTTTCAAAATTGCTGATTCGTGATTTAAACGAAACTATTTCGCTCTCCTTTTGCATTATGTCTGAATTTATTTGCTGCACATCGCCGATTAGCTTTTCCTTATCGCTGTTTGTTTCGCCCGCATCGCTTTCCAAAGCTTGAATTTGCTTACCAAAATCGCTGTCTTTTTGAATGACGGCATCAACATTTTTGCCTTGCTCGGCAAGCAAGTCTTCAACCTCGTATAATTTTTCCGTAAGTTCGTCTAATTCTATGTTAATTTGCTTTACACTTTGCAAATTTTGTTCAACTCTGTTTTTCAAAACTGCAATGTCGCTTTGCAAATTTGCCAGCAATGTTGTATTTTCCTGTTCTTTTGCGCGACATTTTTCCATGTCCTCATCACTTTGCTGTATATTATCATACATGTCGGCAGTTCGCTTTTCGATTGCCTCGATTTGCGCCTTGACATCATCAAGCTGGCTCGATATGCCGTCAAAAATATCCTGCGCATCTTTAAGGGTTTTGTTGCAACGGTCAATATTTTGAAGTGACACATTTACCTCTAAATTTTTAAGCTGCTGTTGCAAGCTGATAAAAACCTCCGCTTTTTCCGATTGCAACCGCAACGGTTCAAGCCTTGCTTCTATTTCACCGACAATATCATTTACTCTCAATATATTTTCTTCGGTGTTGGCAAGCTTGCGCTGGGCTTCTTCTTTATGATAACGGTACTTTGTTATTCCCGCCGCTTCTTCAAACATTTGCCTTCTGTCTTCCGGTTTACTGTTAATAATTTCGGCAATTTTGCCTTGACCAATTATCGAATATCCGTCACGCCCCACACCGGTGTCCATAAAAAGCTCGTGTATATCTTTTAGCCGGCATGACGCTTTATTTATAAAATATTCGCTCTCGCCCGAGCGAAAAACCCGCCTTGTTATAGCCACCTCGTCATAATCTATCGGCAGCCTTTTGGACGAATTGTCAACCACAAGGGAAACCTCGGCAAAGCCCAGCGGCTTTCTTTTTTTTGTGCCGGAAAAAATTATATCTTGCATATTCCCGCCCCGCAACGACTTGGCGCTTTGCTCACCCATAACCCAACGAATGGCATCGGAAATATTGCTTTTGCCGCTGCCGTTAGGTCCGACAATAGCTGTTATTCCGTTTGTAAAATCCATGCTTGTTTTATCCACAAATGATTTAAAGCCCTGCATATGCAAACTTTTAAGATACATCAAACACACCTGTTCCTTACCAACTCGCCAAATCGTGGGTGGTACGGCCCGGCAACAAAATTATTTTTGGCATCGTCACCGTCAAGCAAAAGACCAACCCGTATAACATTGATGTTGTGCTCGTTAAAAATCGAAAGCAGCTTCGCACATGTTTCAACTGCCTGCGAAACTGTAAGCGGCATGTACTCGCCTTTTAAAAAGCTGTTGTGCATTTCGGTGTTTTTAAACACTAACGCAGGATAAATCCTAACAAAATCCGGTGCGAGGCAAGCTATCCGCTTCGCCGTATAAATATCTTTTTCTTCGTCATCGCCAATAAGCCCCACCATCATTTGCAACCCTAATTTAAAAGGATATTGCCTTATAAGCGACACCGCCTTTACCACATCTTCCGCAGTATGCCCTCTTTTGTTTTTACTTAAAACATCGTCCTTCATGCTTTGCACGCCAAGCTCAATCTCGGTAACGCCTTTTTGCATCAGGTTTTCGGCAATTGCATCATCAATGCAATCGGGGCGTGTTGACAGCCGCACGCCATGGATTTTGCCCAGCTTTTTATAATGCAACGCAACATCTAACAGCTCGTTTTGCTTTTCTTTGCCGATTGCGGTAAAACTGCCTCCATAAAAGGCAACCTCAACATTATGCTTTTCGCTGTCTATTGTTTTTAGATATTTTTCAATAATGCCGCGCGCTGCCTGCGCTGTCATCTCGGTATGCTGACCGGTAATGTGTTTTTGATTACAAAAGGAGCAACGGTGCGGACATCCGCTGTGCGGCACAAATATAGGAATTATTTTAAATTTTTTCATATCCCATTTTTTTAAGCGCCCTATGCGCAGCGTTTTGCTCTGCGTCTTTTTTACTTCTGCCGCTTGCCCGAGCAAGCATTTCGCCGTCGGATGAAACCTCAACGGTAAAAATTTTAGAATGCTCCGGCCCTTCCTCCTTCACATGATTGTATTTTAAACTGCTGTCTTTTTGTTGAATTTGCTCTTGTAAAACAGTTTTGTAATCTTTATATATCTCTTTGCCGCTTTTCACCTTTTCAATGCTTTCGCTTAAATTTTCAATGATAAACTTTTCGGCATGTTCTATCCCGCCGTCTAAATAAATTGCCCCGATTATCGCTTCAAACACATCGGCAAGGATTGAAGGGCGCTCCCTTCCGCCTGTTGCAGCCTCTCCCTTGCTAAGCAGCAGATGTTTGCCAAGCGACAATTTTTTTGCGCAATTCGCAAGGCTTTTTTCGCAAACAAGTGCAGCGCGCAGCTTTGATAAGCCGCCTTCCGGCAAGCTTTTAAAATTATTATAAATATATGAGCTGACAACAAACGAAAGCACGCTATCGCCCAAAAACTCAAGGCGCTCATAGCTTTTGCCCTCTTTTTTGTTCTCGTTGGAATATGAGCTATGAGTAAGCGCCGCCGTAAGCAATCTTTCGTCGGTAAAAACATAGCCTATTTTTTTCATAAGCCTTTGCAAAGTATACAACTCCCAATAATACGCAAAAAGCCCTAAAGGGCTTTTTCTTTTACAAAATTAACGGCATCTCCGACTGTTTTAATTTTCTCTGCGTCTTCATCGGATATTTCAATGTCGAATTCCTGCTCCATTGCCATTACAAGCTCAACAAGGTCTAAAGAATCAGCCCCCAAATCATCTGTCAATGATGAATCAGCGTTAATGTCGTCTTCGCTAACGCCAAGTTGCTCAGCAAGTATCTCTTTAATTTTTTCAAGTTCCATTTTATGCCTCCTAAAAATAATTATTAAAATTAAAAATTTACAAATTTAATATTATAATAAAAAGCCGTTTCCGTCAAGAGTTTTTTACTAAATTTGTTATGGCTTTAATCGCTTCTGCTTCGCAAAAGCTTTTTGCCTGTCGAATTGCGTTATAAAATGCCACCTCTTTTGACGAACCGTGCGCCTTTATTATCGCCGCATTTGCGCCTAAAACCGGCGCTCCGCCATGCTCGTTATAATCAAATTTCTTTTTAAATTCCGAAAGCCCGCCTTTTAATATAACGGCGCTGATTTTTGTTGCAATGTTTTTGGTGAGCATTTGTTTTAGGTTGGATGCAAAATAAAGCGCCGTGCCTTCGATTGATTTTAGCAAAATGTTTCCTACAAAACCATCCGCAACCAAAACATCGACTTTGCCGCTTAAAACATCCCTTCCTTCAATGTTTCCGGCAAAATTTATCGGCAGTTCGGATAATAATTCGTAGGCCTCCGCAGCTGCTTTATTGCCTTTACTGTGCTCGGTGCCGTTGTTTAAAAGCCCAACTGCGGGTTTTTCAACGCCAAACACCGCCGATGAATAAATGCTGCCCATGATGCCAAACTGCCCCAGCATTTCGGGTGTGCAATCGACATTTGCGCCGCCGTCGATTAAAATGACAGGTCTGCCGCCCGCCGGTATAATGGGCGCGAGGGCAACTCTGCGAATCCCTTTTATCCTTTTTACAATTAAGGTAGCGCCTGCTACAAGGGCGCCGGTGTTCCCGGCAGACACAAACGCATCTCCTTCTTGCGCCGCAACCATTGCCAACCCTTTTAGCATGGATGAATCCGGCTTGGCTCTAACAGCTTTTGCCGGCTCGTCGTCGTTTGTAATCATTTGCGATGTTTCCACAACCGCTATATTTTTATCGTCTGTTAAATACCTTTTTATTTGCTCTTTTTTGCCGGTAAGGATAATTTCAACTCCCAGTTTTTTTACTGCAAGCATACTTCCCTCTGCCGCCGCTTTCGGCGCATTGTCGCCGCCCATTGCATCAACAATAATTTTCACCGTATATCACGCCTCTTTTAATTTATCTCTGTTTGCTATTATATATTCAACCCCTGAATAAACTGTAATAATAACCGCGGCTGCCATAAAAATGTCGGACCAAAGAATTCCGCCGACAGAAAACTTATACACACCGTTATAAAGCATTACAACGATGGCGGTTATTTGCGTCACCGTCTTTAGCTTGCCTGATGTTGCGGCAGCAATGACGGTGCCCTTTGAAATTGCAACAATCCTAAGACTTGTTACAACAAACTCGCGCGAAATTATAATAAGCGCAAACCATGGGTTAAGCCGTTGAAGCCACACCAACCCTATCAACGCCGCCGTCACCAGCAATTTATCGGCAAGCGGGTCGATAATTTTTCCAAGGGTTGTTATTTGTTGATACTTTCTTGCGATATACCCGTCAACGCCATCCGTTATTGCGGCTATTAAAAAGATTGCGGCGCTTATGTACCACATATCGCGCAAAAGAAACACCATAAAAACCGGAACCAATAATATTCTGAGAAAAGTAATTTTATTTGCCGCCGTCATAAAAGCGCCTCCCCAAAAAGGTCGTATTCCTCCGCATCGGTAATTTTAACTTTAACAAACTGCCCCGGGGCTGTTTCTTGTGATGATGCATAAAAAACCATTCCGTCAATTTCCGGCGAATCCGCCTCACTTCTGCCGTAATATAGCTTAACGCAAGGGTCGTACCCTGTGCAAAGCACGGTAATTGTGCTGCCGATTTTGCTTTTTGAAACTTCTGCGGCAACCTGCTGTTGTATAAGCATAAGCTTTTCAAGACGCGCCGCCTTGGTTTTTTCGCTTATTTGCCCCTTCAATTTAGCGGCGGGGGTGCCCTCCTCTTGCGAATATGGAAATATGCCAAGCCGCTCAAACTTCATCCGCTTTATAAAGCTTGCCATTTGATTGCATTGCTCGTTCGTTTCACCCGGAAACCCGGTAATTAATGTTGTGCGAAGTGTGATGTTTGGGATTTTCGCCCTAACCTTTGAAATTATGTTTTCTATTTGCGCTTTTGTTGTTTTTCTGCCCATTTTCCGCAATATTTCGTCATTACAATGCTGAATCGGGATGTCAAGGTATTTGCAAATCTTGTCTTTTTTTGCAATGAGGTCAATAAGCGTATCGGTTATTCGTTCGGGATAACAATATAGAAGCCGAATCCACCTTATGCCATCAATCTCACACAATTTTTCAAGTAAAAGCTCTAACTGCGGCTCGCTGTATAAATCAACCCCATAGCTTGCGGTGTCTTGAGCAATCAAAATAAGCTCGGTCACGCCTTCGGCTGCAAACTGTTTTGCCTCGCTTACAAGCCGGTCAATCGGGCGGCTCAAAAACCCGCCCCTTATATACGGTATAATGCAATAGGTGCAATTATTATCGCATCCGTCGGCAATCTTTAAATAAGCGCTATACTCCGGCGCTTGCCGCAATCTTTCCGAAACGGGGTGACTGTATGGATTTTCGCAATAAACCTTTTTGCCGCCGCCGTTTGCGGCAAGCAAAATATCGTTTATGTGCCCCACTCCGACAACTTTGTCAACCTCCGGGATTTGTTCCGTTATTTCTTCTTTATAACGCTGGGCAAGGCAACCGGTAACAATAAGGTTTTTGCATTTTCCCTCTTGTTTTTGCTTTGCCGCCTCAAGTATCGCGTCAATGGATTCTTGCTTTGCATCATTTATAAAACAGCAGGTGTTTACTATTATAACATCTGCTTCGCTTTCCTCCGCCGTCAAGCTAAAACCGCCGTTTTTTAGCATTCCAAGCATATATTCGGCATCTACCAAGTTTTTTGAGCAGCCAAGCGTTAAAACCGCAACCTTAGTCAAAATATTCTACATCCCTTTCACGAAGAACGGTATTAATTTCATCAAAACGAAAACCTTTTCTTATAAGAAACCCCACAAACGAGTTGCGAGCTTTTTCGCTTGATATGTCAAGCTTTTGCAGCCTTTCTTCAACCAACAGCGACAATGTTTGCAGGTCATCCGTTTTACATGATAAAAATGCCGCCTCTATCGTTTCGCTGTCTATCCCTTTAAAAATCAAATCGCGCCTAATTCGAGCCTTTCCGTGCCGTTTCAGTTCAACCGCATCTATAATAAATCTTTCGGAATAATCAAAATCGTTTATATAACCCATTTCGGTGAAATATTCAACCGCCTTGTCGCATTCGTCAGCTCCAAAGCCCTTTTTTTCAAGCCGCTCTTTAAGCTCCGAGGCGGTAAGCCTTCTGCGGGCAAGAAATGAAAGCGCCATGCTTTGCGCCTTTTCAAATGCGTCGGCATTATTCATCCGAATCGGTCACTTCATCGGCATCATCAACATCATCAACATCATCGACATCATCAATGATATCATCTATGTCATCGCTGTCAATAAGCCCTTCCTTCGCCGCCTTTTCACGGATAAGCTTTTCTATTTCATCACATATTTCTTTGTTCTCTTTTAAAAATATTTTAGAGTTATCCCGCCCCTGTCCCAATCGAACATCGTTATAGCTAAACCACGAGCCGGACTTTTTCGCAATCTGCATTTTCACGCCAAGGTCTAAAATATCCCCTTCTTTTGAAATTCCCTGACCATACATTATATCGAATTCGGCAAGTTTAAACGGCGGTGCAACCTTGTTTTTCGCAACCTTAACGCGGGTTCTGCTGCCTACCATTTCGGTGCCGATTTTAAGCGTTTCAATTCTTCTTACATCAAGCCTGACGGAGGCGTAAAATTTAAGCGCCCTGCCGCCTGTTGTCGTTTCATTGCCGCCGTATGACGAACCTCCGATTTTATGCCTAAGTTGGTTGATAAACACGGCAACGGTTTTTGTTTTGTTGATTATTCCGCTTAATTTTCTAAGCGCCTGCGACATAAGACGTGCCTGCAAACCCATGTGAGCGTCACCCATAAGCCCGTCTATTTCAGCCTTCGGAACAAGTGCGGCAACGGAATCCACAACAATAACATCAATGGCGCCGCTTCTAACCAAATGCTCTGTAATTTCAAGAGCCTGCTCGCCGGTATCCGGCTGCGACACGATTAAATCATCTGTATTAACCCCAAGCGCGCGCGCGTATTTAGGGTCCAGCGCGTGTTCCGCATCGACAAATGCGGCAATCCCGCCTTCTTTTTGAACTTGCGCCACAATATGTAAAGCAACGGTGGTCTTTCCGGACGCCTCCGGACCGTATATTTCAACAATTCTGCCTTTTGGTATTCCACCTATGCCAAGCGCCAAATCCAACGACAGCGAGCCGGTTGAAATTGATTCGACATTCATTTGCGGCTGGTCACCCAACAGCATAACCGCGCCTTTGCCAAATTGTTTTTCTATTTGGGCAAAGGCTGTGTCAAGAGCCTTTTTCCTTTTTTCTTCCATTTAAACAAACCTCCGTAACATACTTTTTTATCTGAAAGTTAAAGTTGTTTTTAAAACATTCCATAATATACTATACTTTAATGCGCCTGATATGTCAATTATAATATTGCACAATGTATTCGCCCGCAATTTGTATTGCTTTTAAGGCAGCGGCATTTCGAATGTCGCTGCGCTCGCCCGAAAAGATAAAGCGTTGTGTTTTTGCGCCGAATTTACCGCAAACCCCGATATATACAAGCCCTACCGGCTTTGACGGGCTGCCGCCGGTCGGCCCTGCTATTCCGGTAACGGAAAGGGCAATGTCCGCATCGCTTTTTTCCGCGGCGCCTTCGCACATTTGAAGCGCCGTTTCGGCGCTTACCGCCCCATACTGCGAAAGCGTTTGCGGCGAAACGCCCAAAAGGCGTGTTTTCGCCTCGTTCGAATATGTGATAAACCCCATATCAAAGCAAGCGGACGCCCCGCTGTTGTCGGTCAATAGCTTTGCAACAAGCCCTCCGGTGCAACTTTCCGCAACCGATATTTTTAATTTGTTGTTTGTTAAAAGCCTTAATATGTCCATCTGTTCTCCCTTTTTAAAACAACTTCTTCAATGCCCTCAATGGCAGAGTCGATAAGCGGGTCAAAATCAAGCAATTCTTCGCTTTGCTTTATTCTGTCAAGCTTTGGTTTTGTGGTGGGGTGCTTTGGGGTAAAGACGGTACAGCAATCCTCATGCGGTAATATTGATGTTTCAAATGTGCCTATTTTTCGTGCAATTTGTGTTATTTCTTCTTTATCCATTCCGATAAGGGGACGAAAAACGGGGAACTGCGCCGCATCCTCCGTCACAACAAGCGCTTCAACCGTTTGCGATGCCACCTGACCGATGCTTTCCCCTGTTATAAGCGCCGATGCGCCGATTTTTGACGCAATTTTATTTGCAGTATACATCATTGCCCGCCGCATTAGTACAGTCATTTGCTCATCGGGGCATTTTTGCCTTATTTCAAGCAAAACATCGGTAAACGGCACCACAAAAACGACAAGCTTGCCGCAATAATCCGCAAGTTTTCTGCCGAGAGATAACACCTTTTCTTTTGCGCGCTCGCTTGTGTACGGATGGCTGAAAAAATGCACAGCATATAGCTGCACACCGCGTTTTGCTATCATATACCCCGCAACAGGGCTGTCAATCCCGCCCGAAAGCAGCAACAGAGCCTTTCCGCTCGAACCGGTCGGCATACCGCCCACACCGGCAATTTTTTCAACATAAAGATACGCCGCAAAGTCGCGAACCTCTACTTTTACCACAATGTCGGGGTTTATAACATCAACAGACAGATGCGGGTGTGCATTTAATATTTTTTCTCCGATTAGCGCACAAATTTCGGGCGATTTGGGCAAAAACTTTTTGTCCGCCCTTTTCGCCTCAACTTTAAAGGTTTTTCCAGCTTGGTTTGATATAAGCGCTATGGTCGTTCGGGCTATTGCGTCCATGTCTTTATCCGTGCTGTGAGCAACGGCGGCAGACACAACGCCAAACACTTTTGAGAGTCGAAGGGCAAGGGCGTCAACATCAACATCCTGTTTCGGCTCGGCATAGATTGCCGCCTGCGCCTTCCATATTTTTGCGACATCATCACCTGCCGCCATGCGTAAATTTTTAATAAGCCTTTCTTCAAAAATAGGGCGATTCAAACCTTTTAATATTATCTCACCGTATTTTATTAAAATTATTTTATTCATCAATATCTCCTTAACTGCGACTTCAACAATAATATCGTTTCGTTTATAATATCGGCGGCGGCGCTGACTTCCGCCACGGTGTTTGCAATTGAAATGCTAATGCGAACGCTGCTGTCAATCAACTCGCGCGGCAGACCCATAGCGGTCAGAACATGGCTGGGCTCGGGGCGGTTGACGGAACATGCCGACCCTGACGACACCATTACCCCCCTTTGGGCAAGCGCATGCAGCAGTATTTCGGAACGAATGCCCGGCGCCGATATATTAAGTATATACGGAGAGCCGTCTATACTGTTTATAACAACATTTTGCAGTTTTCGCCGCAGCGCGGAATTTAGCTTTTGTATATATTCCAAATCAAACTTTAAAGATGCCGCAACGCCAAACCCCGCTATGGCGGCGGTGTTTTCCGTCCCGCTCCGCAAGCCCCGCTCCTGCCCTCCGCCGTATAAAAGAGGTGTTATTCGCACCCCTTTTTTTATATACAATGCGCCGATGCCCTTTGGACCATGAATTTTATGACCCGACACAGTAATAAGGTCGGCGGCGGCTTTTGGAAAGTCAATTTTACAATAGCTTTGAACAGCGTCTACATGAAAAAGACATTTCGGATTTTTATTTTTTATGATTGCCCCTATCTTATCAATCGGTGCAATCGCCCCCGTTTCATTGTTGACATGGGATATGCTCACCAACGAGGTGTCATCGGTTATTTGTTTCTTTAGACTTTCAAGGTCAATTGCCCCTTTGCCGTCAATATCTATATATGAAATATTATTAAAATTTTTCAGCGCTTCCAAAACGGATTTATGCTCTGCCTTTGTTGTGATTATGCCGCCTTTAACGCGCATGGCGCTGTATGACCCAATAAGCGCAAGATTGTTGCCCTCCGTTCCGCCCGATGTAAAATATATCTCATCCGGCGTTGCCTTTAACGGCGTTGCAACGCACACCCTTGCTTTTTCAACAGCCCGCTCGGCATTAACTCCCATGGAATGAAGCGAAGAAGGGTTTCCGTAATTGTTTTCCATAATATCTCGCATTTCATTTATAACATCGGGATGCGCTTTTGTTGTGGCGCTGTTGTCAAGATAAATAATATCCAAAAATCTCATCCTTTTACGGGTTTTGAGCAAACGCAAATACCGCTTGCAATGTCTGTCAATATATCCATTATATTGTACTATAAATGTCTGTATAATGCAATAAAAAAATGGCAAGGCATGCAGGTGTAAAAGTTTGTGTTGATTTATACCGCAAAATGGTCTATAATAAATATGGTAAAATGTATTAAAAGTTTGTTTTTTAAAAGAAAGGGATTCCGTGGCTTATGAAAATTCGTATATGGAACGAAACGAGCAGCGCCGAAAAAAGCTTTGTACTGCGGCGTGCCGAACTTGATATAACGCAGTATGCCGAGCTTGCACAAAGCGTTTCGGAAGATGTTCGCGAACAAGGCGACAACGCGATGTGTAAATATACCGAAAAGTTTGACGGCGTTACGCTGAAAAAAGAAGATATAAAAATAACGCAAAAAGAAATAGACGAAGGATACTGTCGGCTTGACGATAAAACTAAAAACGCAATAGAATATGCCGCGGGAAACATCAAAAAATTTCACGCGCAGCAAATGCCTTCACAGATGTGGTTTACGCAAATTGATAACGGCCTGATGGCAGGCGAGAAAATAACCCCGATAGCGGATGTTTGCCTTTATGTTCCACGGGGCAAGGGCAGCTTTCCTTCTGTGCTTTTGATGCTTGGAATTCCCGCCGTTGTTGCGGGCGTGGAAAAGATATACATAACCACACCGCCAAATGAACAGGGCAACATTGACGATACGCTGTTAGCGGCGGCTAAAATAACCGGAATAACCGAGATATATAAAGTCGGCGGCATTCAAGCCGTTGCGGCGGCGGCATTCGGAACGGATACTATACCGAAGGCCCACAAAATAATCGGGCCGGGGAATGCGTATGTAACAGCGGCAAAGCGTGTTTTGTCAAGCTATATCGACACTTCATTGCCCGCCGGTCCCTCCGAGGCGATAATACTGTGTGATGAAAAGGCAGACCCTTTTAAAGCGGCGCTTGATTGGATGATTGAGGCGGAGCATGGACCGGACAGCGCATCGCTGCTTGTAACGCATTCAAAAAAGCTTGCTGAAAAGGTAGCCTCCATTGCGAAAAAGCAGCTTTTAAAGTTGCCGCAAAAAAGAAGGGAATTTATCGAAACCAATTTTGATACATACGGTGGCGTTATTATAACGGGCAGCCTTGATGAATCAATTGACTTTGTTAATGAATATGCTCCGGAGCATATGGAAATTATGACGGAAAACCCGTTTGACATACTCCCGAAAATTAAAAACGCAGGGGAAATTTTATTGGGCGAGCACACCCCGATTACGCTTTGCAATTTTTTGCTTGGCCCCAATGCAATTTTGCCGACCGGTGGGTTTGCCAAAACATATTCAAGCGTTTCGGTGTTTGACTTTTTAAAGCGTTCGTCAATAGGATACGCAACTAAAGAAGGGTTTGAGGCGGTTAGAGAAAAAGCCGGGATAATTGCCCGCGCGGAAGGTTTTTCCGCTCACGCCCTTGCCGTAGAGGAGAGATAATAAATGATTACTGTTACACGGCAATCAACCGAATCAAAAATAAAGGTGACGCTTCAAGCGCCGCCCGTCAAGGTAAATTACCGAAATGCGATTAATACGCCGATAATTTTTTTAAACCACATGATAGAGCATATAGTATGGCGCAGCGGTTTGAACATCGGTGTTGATGTTGAAACGGACAAATTCAATCTTTCGCATGTTATATGCGAAGACAGCGGCATGACGTTAGGCAAGGCGCTTTTGCAATATGTAAACGAAAACCAAAAGCAAGGCATAAGCGGGTATGGCGACGGCGTTGGGATTATAGACGAGGCGCGGGCAACGGCGGCAATAAGCTTTGAAGGGCGTTCAATGCTCGTGCTTGATAAAAATTGTGATATTCCCGCCCAAGCGGAGGATATGCACAGCGAGGATTTAACAACATTTTTAGACGGCATTGCGCAAGGCGGCAGCTGCACTATTCATATAAAGATTGAACGGGGCGAAAATGCGCACCATATTTGGGAGGCGGCATTTCGCGCATTTGGAATTGCATTGGGCAGGGCGCTTGCAAAAAACCCCGAAAGGGCTCAAATGACATCCGGTGTGGCAGGAGAAATAAAATATATAATGGAGTAGTTGCATGGCGAAAACGGCGAATTTTTTAAACGGATATAACACTGTTTTATTTGATATGGATGGCGTTATAACAAGCGAACAAAGGTATTGGGATGCGGCGGCGCTTGCAATTTATGAACACCTAAACAGCAATATAGATGTTGATTTTGCAATGGAAAATAAAGACGATATTCGCAAAGATATTTTTTGCAATGATAAGACGGTGCATTATTTAAAAAACATCGGCGTCAATTCAAATTGGGATGTTGCATATGTTATTTTATCCGCCGCGCTGATTATCGGCGCAAAAGACGGCTTTGAAGCGGTTTTTAAATACTTAAAAAATCTTAATTTAACAGCGCCTGCCCTTTATGACCATATAGGCAAAAAAAGCCCTCTTGGAAAACGGGGCGGCAAGGGGTATCACCGCTTGGTGCTTACCTTTCAAGAATGGTATTTAGGGGACGAAATGTTTTTGGAAAAGTGGCATGAAAAACCGCAGTTAAAAGGTAAAAAAGGGCTTTTAGACTGCGAACAACCGGTTATTCCCATTGACGATATAAAAAATGTTTTGAAAACACTTTTTGACCATGGCATTTCGCTTGGAATAGGCACCGGTCGGGTAGATTTTGAAACCAAACTCCCGCTTGGGCAATGGGATATTTCAAAATATTTTGACGAAAATAAAATTATAACATATACCGAAGTTTTAAAATCGGAAAAGGAAACGGGCATTTCACCCCTTGCCAAGCCGCATGAATACACATTTTTGAAGGGAATGCTCGGAAAAGACTTTGACGATAAAAAAATATTGGGTGGGTTTTATGATAAAACCGCAACGAAAAAAACGCTTGTTATCGGCGATGCGGGGGCGGATATTTTTTCGGCAAAGGCGGCGGGTATGGACTTTGCGGCTGTGCTTACCGGCATATCGGGGCGCAAAGCAAAAGATTATTTTTTAGCAAACGGCGCCGATTATATTTTAAACGATATAACCGGGCTTATTGAAGGGATTGAAACAAGCAATAGTGGAAAAGATAATTGTTGCAACGCCTTTGACAAAGGAGTGTGCCGCCAAGCTTAAGGCGGGCGACAGCGTGCTGATTAGCGGGGTTATTTATACCGCGCGCGATGCGGCGCATAAAAGAATGATTGACGAGGGCAAAATACCCTTTGATATAAAAAATGCCGTTGTGTATTACACCGGCCCCACCCCGGCAAAACCGGGGCATGTAATCGGCTCGTGCGGACCGACAACAAGCGGAAGGATGGATAAATACACCCCAAGCCTTATAAAACAAGGGATGACCGGAATGATTGGCAAGGGGGAACGAAATGACGAAGTTGTAAATGCGATGAAACAATATACCTCGGTATATTTTGGAGCAATAGGAGGTGCAGGAGCCCTTATCTCAAAATGCGTTAAATCATGCAAAATCATTGCATACGACGATTTGGGCGCTGAAGCGGTGCGAAAACTGACGGTAAAGGATTTTCCCGCCGTCGTTTTAATAGATTCAAAAGGCAATAAAATAACAGGAGGAGATTATCAATGAAGGTTACAAAGGATACAATTATTTTAGATGTGCTTAAAATGGACCCCAAAACGGCGGTTTTGTTTATGGAAATTGGGATGCATTGCGTTGGGTGTCCATCGGCAAGCGGTGAAACAATCGAGGAGGCATGCGCGGCTCATGCTGCCGACGCCGATATGCTTGTTAGAAAAATTAACGATTATTTAGACACAAAATAAAACGGGGCGTATAACAAATACGCCCGATTGTTAGGAGGATGCAGATTGTCTGCAACAGTACTTATAGGAGCGCAATGGGGTGACGAGGGCAAGGGAAAGGTTACCGATATACTTGCACAGCAGTCGCAGGTTGTGGTGCGTTCGCAAGGCGGAAACAACGCGGGGCATACGATAGAAGCAAACGGAAATGTGTATAAGCTGCACTTGCTGCCCTCCGGTATCTTAAACCCGCAAACCCTTTGTATTATAGGCAACGGTGTGGTTATTGACCCGAAGGCATTGCTTGTGGAAATAAACAAAATGAAGGATTCCGGTTTTTCGGTAAGTAATTTAAAAATAGATGCAAGGGCACATGTTATAATGCCTTACCATATACAAATAGACGAGCTGTCGGAGCTGCAACGCGGGGATAGTGAAATTGGAACCACGAAAAGGGGAATAGGTCCTTGCTATGCGGATAAATCGCAACGCTGCGGAATAAGAATGTGTGATTTGTTGGATGGCTCATTATTTGAAACAAAAGCAAGGGAAAATATAAGCTTAAAAAACAAAATGATAACGCATGTTTATGGGGGAAGCCCTATTGATGCAGATGCCGTAATAGCAGAGTACAAAAGCTTTGCAAAAGAGCTTGCATCCTATGTTGATGATACTACCGTTTTGCTGCACGAGGCGATAAAGGCACAAAAAAGGGTGCTTTTTGAAGGCGCGCAAGGAACGCTCTTGGATATTGACCTTGGTACATATCCCTATGTCACATCATCGCATCCCACATCGGGCGGAGCGTGTGTGGGAGCTGGGATAGGCCCAACATATATTGACAGTTGCATCGGCGTTGCAAAGGCATACACAACCCGGGTCGGAAAAGGACCTTTTCCAACCGAGCTGTTTGATAAAACAGGTGAGGATATACGCCAAAAGGGAAACGAGTTTGGAACAACAACCGGTCGTCCGAGGCGTTGCGGGTGGCTTGATGCCGTTATATTAAAATATTCCGTGCGCACCAGCGGGCTTACAAAGCTTACGGTAAACAAACTTGATACGCTGTCCGGAGTGGGCGACTTAAAAATTTGCACAGCGTATGAAAAGGACGGCAAAGTTATTACTGAATTCCCCGCCTCTTTATCCGAGCTTGAACAATGTGCCCCGATTTATGAGAGTATGGAAGGGTGGGACGAAGATATTACAGATGTAAAATCTTTTGCAGACCTGCCTGTCGCGGCGCAACGATATATAGAAAAAATAGAACAATTATGTTGTGTCCCCGTTTGGATGGTAGGTGTGGGACCGAAGCGGAATCAAAATATTATAAAATAAGTGAAGGTGGTACAGTGGCGACTAAAAAAAAGACTCCCAAAGAGGGATTGTTGTATAAAGGAAAACCCCTAATCCGACGGGGAAACCTGTTGTATTACGGTAATCCGGAAGACAAAGTTATAATTATGCTTGAAGTTTTATCGTCAACCAAAATTATTGACCTTGATGTGTCAACCCATGTTGTGGTAAAACTGCAAACCAATGATATTCCGGGCAAGGAAAAGGTGCTGAAAAAAGCAGAACGCGACGGGCTTTATTCGGCATTGGATGTTGGAGAATTCTGGCTTGAGGAAGCGCTGACCGAATAATAATTGTATTTGAAAAAGCAATCCCTTTTAAAAGGGGTTGCTTTTTGCATCTTTAGCAGTATGCACCAAATAATGGCTAACCGTTCCTTGCCCGCTGTTTAGCCTACCTGCTCCAAACCATGTCGGAGATTAAAAGTTCTTGCTCAAATTTGTTAATATCGGTGTTTCTTCCAATAACAACGCATTCAATGTTTGCCATGTGCGCAAAATCAATAATATGTTGCGCGGATATGGTGTAACTGATTACCGAATGATGAGCGCCCCCGGCAAGTATCCACGCCATTGCACCATCATGAAAGTTAGGATACGGTTTCCACATAACACTTGCCACCGGAAGCTTTGGCATGCTTTTGGGCACCCTTATCCCTTCAACCTCGGCAACAATAATTCTAAACCTATTTCCCAAATCGATAAGCGACACACACACAGCATCGCCGCTTTTGCCATCAAACAGCATGCGTGCAGGCGCTTCTTTCCCGCCTATTCCAAGGGGTTTAACATCAATTTTAACCTCGCCCTCTGCAATAGTAGGGCAAACTTCAAGCATTTGTGTACGCATGGGGTTCATCCTTGTATTTATCCAAAAAGCAAAGCGGTGTGCCGTCTTCTAAAACAGGCAACACCGTGCAAGCGGTAAAATCTATACCCAGCCCTGCCACATCATTAGGCGATACATTTGCTGTTTTCAAAACATCCAAAACAGTATATGAAAGAGCGTCAAGATAATCCTGCGGCTGTTGAAGCGCAAAATCCATATCAAGCGTTTTCCCGCAAGGAAGGCTTTCACTCATAACCCCGTGAGGGTAATCGAACACACTTGTCGCAACCTCATTGCCGTTTGATAAATCGACAAGAACCGCCCTGCCGGAAAGAGAACCAAAATCCATCCCTACTGCATACTTGCTCATAACCAATCCCCCTTTGCTAAACTGTAAACCATGTAATTTAGTTGTTGCATCGATTCAGGTCTTTCCCAAACTATACCAGCTCAATTATATCACAAATATCCCTTAATGCAACCAACAAATCATCATTTTATTCCTTATAGTTTTGATTATCAAATGAATAATTCACAACGACCTTAAAGCAAATTCAGCTGTTTAAGCTTATGCCTGTACAAACGGCGCTACATAATCAACGCTTTTATTTGCAGCTATGTAAATTAAACAGTTGAAAAATAGTTTGATTTATATTATAATAGCCCTAAGTTTTAAAAAGATATGCCAATCGAAAAACTTTCAGCTGTTGTTAAAAGTTTGTTGATGGCAAAAAACAAAGGAGGAATGGCATTATGTCAAAATATCAATGCGTTTGCGGCTACATTTACGACCCGGAGCTTGGCGACCCGGACAACGGGGTTGAACCCGGAACCGCTTTTGAAGATGTTCCTGACGATTGGACATGCCCGGTTTGCGGTCTTTCAAAAGACGCATTTACCGAAATCTAATTTTTTTACTGCCGATGCGCTCTTTTAACAGCCTATAAAGTTGTTAGAAGGGCGCATTTTGCATTCAAAACAAATTTGCCTTTGAAATAAAAAATCATACCTTCATTTATTAAAAATCTATTTTTGTGAAACACTTTAATTATAATCTCATATATTGTATTAAGAGGATGCTGACATATTTTTCAGCAAAAATAAAAGGATGATGGTATGCATGGATAACAGACAGTTACACTATTTTGCCGATGGGAACACCGCGAAGGGTCTTGTAAGCTTCAGAGATTCCAACATATGCGGGCTTGAAACGCTGTATCTTATTTCGGGCTCGCCGGGGACGGGAAAAACAACGCTAATTAAAAAAATATACAATTATTGCCTAAGCGTCGGTTTGTGTGTGGAAGCTATGCATAGTGTTACGGATAATAACTCCCTTGCAGGCATTATTATACCCGAAGCTAAGCTGGGGCTTATTGACAACTTCGTTAAAATAAAGCCAAACAATATAAATGATGTTATATATTTAAATCTTGACCTTTCTGTAAATCAATCAAAGGTTTGCCGTAAATTTGAATCAATCAATTTTTACGAGTGCAAAAAAAGGCTTTTTTTCAATCTGGCATATCGTGCATTTGAAGGCGCGCTGTCGGTGCACGATGATTGGGAAGCAATTTTTATTGACAGTATGTGTTATGACAAGGTAAATAAAGCGACAAACCAGCTGATAGATGAAATATTTTTTGATAAGAAAACGGCAAAAAGTTCTGCTGTTTTTCATCGTTTTTTGGGAGCGGCAACCCATGGCGGCGCGATAAATTATATCGAAAACCTTACAAAAGACAGCAGCGCCAGATATTTTATTAAAGGGCGTCCGGGAACGGGTAAGTCCACGATGCTTAGAAAAATAGCGCAAACTGCCCTGCAAAAAGGGTTTGATGTGGAATTTTATCATTGCGGGCTTGACCCGAATAGCATCGACATGATTATTTTGAGGGAGCTTGGATTGTCCTTTTTCGACAGCACGCCGCCGCACGAGCATTTTCCGCAAAAAGACTGTGATAAGGTGATTGATATTTACGCTTTGGCGGGGGCAGCCGGCACCGATGAGAAATATGCCGATGAAATTGCAGATATCGCCAATAAATATGAAGAACAAATAAAAAAAGGCGTGGCATATTTAGAGCAGGCAAAAAAAATGAATGATAAAGAAAAGGTCATCTTTTCAAATGCATCCACCTTTGAGCATTCCGAAAGAGCATATGAAAAAATAACAGCCGATATTTCAAAAAAACAATCAACATAAGGCGCAAGGGGCTTTACGCATAATGCGTCAGCCCCTACGATTGGTTTTAAACTATATCGGTATAATAATCCGATAAACCATACACACCGATAGTAAAGTTATAAAGCGCTTTTTCTTTTAAGTTGTAAACTTTTGATTTCTCATAGCCAAATTCCTCCATAAGCCTGTCCACATGATTTTTTTGCCTTCTGATATAGAACAGCTCAAGCGTTCTCCGCTCATAATCGCTTAAATTGCTCAGCCCCTTCTCAGTCAATTTAACAAGCCTTTTGATGATTGAATATGTGTTTTTCAATTTTTCACGCTCTACTATGTTATTTAGCATTACATCTTCAATTTGCGTCGTATCACCACGAACGGGAACTTTATTGGACGCTATCGGGCGGAGCGCGGTGTAGCTGTCAGTTAATATGCTAATTCTTTCATAAAGACTATCAAGTGACTTTTTTTGCTTTCCGTACCTTTCCAAATCTTCTGCTGCAACGCTTTTCCAATTCATATGTAACCCTTAACCTTTCCGGCTCACAAAGCATTAGCTTAGCCGTTATATTCTTCCACGCCATAGCATTTGAGCGCACATTCCTCACTGCAAAACAAGTTGTTCTCACTGTCGGTAAAAACTGTATAATCGTCCGTTAGAATTTGCATGCAATTTTCACATTTTCCGATTACCTGCGGTTCGATTCCCTCCGCATTGTGATATCTGCTATACGCCTGTAAGTAATTATCCATCCTACCACCCCCCCATCAACAAAATTCAACACTATACAAGGCGTTTCTCTTGCGCGCGCCCAAAGGATTGGCGCTTTTTGGCGTTTTTTGTCGAAACATTATACTTGACAAGCATTTGCGAACATTGTAAAATTAAATCGAAACAGATATTATTTTCTGTAATATGTTACCTGTTTTAAAATATTTAGCGGCCGCTATATCTGTATTATAATACCATTTAATGGAAATGTCAAGAATTTTAGTTCTACTTTTTAGAATTTTGTCAATTTTACACAAGCCCACATGTCGGTTATATGCGAATTTAACAAAGGCAATTGAATTCCGTAACTTAGAATTGTGAAGAAAGGATTGTGAACAATGTTTTATACCAATTTAAAGAGAATTTGCTTTGAAAAGGGCACAACAGTAACAGAAACCCTGTTAAACCTTGGATATAGTTCTTCAAAGGGTACGGCATGGAAAAACGGCTCAATTCCCAAAAGTAAAATTCTAAAAGAGCTTGCCTCTCATCTGTCGGTTCCGATATACTGCCTTTTCATGGACGAAACGGAGCAAAAAGACAGTATACGCTCGGTAGGATATAATTTATCTGATGATGATATAGAGTTGCTTGAGGAATATAAAAAGCTTTCGTTTGAAGGCAAAAACGCTGTACGAATGGTTATTCAAGCGGAAAGGGAAAAATCAAAATGCAAAAGTTATGGCATTGGAAAAACAGGAGCTGGTTAATAAAATTAAACAAGGAAACTCCACTATGCAGGATTGGAATCGGCTAAATTACATATCAAAGCTGCATAATCCGCATTATTAAAATGCAACGCCATGCACGGGTATTTTACAAACTTCGCCAAGCCTTCAAAAAAGATGTGAAACACTTGGAAACATTTAGCAATCGGTCGGGGGGCTTAAATCATAAAGCACATTTTTATTTTCTCTTATTGCCTTAATGTCGGAAAAAGTAAACACTCCGCCGATTTTTTCTTTTATCTCCTTTGGTTCAAGCCCTGCATTTAAAAAGTTTAAAACCTCGGGGATTTTTTTAACGCGGATTTGATTTCTTTGTCTAACTGCATTTTCGTCCTTATAAATAGACAAATCATTTGACCGTATCGCCTTTGCCAATTCCTTTTCGTTGTTAATTTTGTTTTTAAACCTTGTGGCAAAAAGACCGACTGTATCTAAGCTGTGCGCATCGCTGCCCGCAACCTTTATTAGACGCTTGTTTTTTAATAAAAAATCAAAACCTTTCAGCATGTACCCCTTAACGTTTGCGCTGGCAAATTCCAGACCTTCTATATCGCTTTCAATCACTTTTTCCGACACGGTATCTTTGTATCTGAAAGGGTGTGCAAGCACCATTATGCCGCCTTCTTGGTTAGCTACATTGCCAAGTTCTTTAACGCTCATCCCGCTGTAAAATAAATTGGGATTTGTTACACCGTACACAAGCACATGTTCATCCTCTTTTATTGACACTTCAATTGCGTTAAATATTTTTATTTGCGGGAATTTCCGCCTCAATGTTTCCATATCATCGTGATTGCGCATAAAATTATGCTCGGTTATTGCAACCCCGTCTAATCCCTTTTCAATTGCCGAAGTTAAAAGCCCCTCCGGGCTCATTGCAGAACAGGCGGAATATTCATTTGTGTGCGAATGTAAGTCTATAAGCATTTTTTCCTCCAATGTTTGAATTATAGCTTCAACGCTGTTTTTTTAACATTTTTGGTCTTATATTGCCGAATAAACCCTTTTCATATTCATTCATGCCTAAAAACCACATTGAACCGCAAAAGACGGCGGTATAAAGAAATCCAAATAAAAACAGCGAACTAAAGCTGTTTATTTTAAATAAAGTGACGATTGCCGTTCCAACCAAAGCGGCTAAAAAAACGGCAGGCAGCAATTTTGACACGGCGCACCAAAAATGTTTCATATTAAGCCCTATTTTTACATGGTAATACCAATTCATAGCTATGCCGTTTCCCATTATTAAAGCAAGCGCTGTGCCGGCAGCGGCGCCTGCTCCGCCATACCTTTTGGCAAGCGGAATGCTTATTAAAATATTTGCCGCCGCAATGAAAAAGTATGTCCACGAACGGAATTGATGCATGTTTTTCGCTTTTTGAATTTCAAATCCAATATTTTGTATGGCGGGAACCGTAACCGGAATTATAAGAAAAAGGGCTATTGCATACGAATCGGAATAGCTCTCCCCCGCCCACATGCGTATAAACGGCTTGCCGAAAAATATAAGCCCGGTGAAAATTAATGACAGCACAATGGCCTGAATTCTGCCGATTCGTGTCATAAGCTCTGTCAATTTAACATTGTCGTTAAATTCTGCAACCATTTTGTTAACCCGCGGAACAAACACGGATGATATGCCTGCCGACAGCGATAAATAATGTAAATTCAGCTGGGATGCCAGTCCGTAAACCGCCACCTCCGCCGTTCCTTTCGTTCTGCCTAAAATAAATTTATCGGTGTTCCAGTTAATTTGGTCGGTAATTATGTTTATAAATATAAACGAAGAAAAAAGCATCATTTCTTTCATTAGTGAAAAATCAAAACTTTTAAAGCTAAACTCCATGTTCAGCTTTTTTAAACAAAATATTGCATTGGAAAGTTCAATCGAAATGGTTATTGCGGTAGTTACAATAACCATTGCTACGGATTTATAGCCCAGCAGCAGCACAACCAAAACGGCAAAGGGGCTTACTATGGTTCTTATAAGCTCCAACCCTTTTTGAAATATATACTTTTCGTTTGCCATTATGTGAGAGCCAAAAACGCTTGCCGGAAAAGATATTGCAATGTTTAACACCATAATTGAAAGCAAAATTTTTGATTTGGCAAGTTCTTGCGCCGTCAGCTTGCTTCCAAAAATCGCATCTGTATTACCAACGAGAACCCAGCCGGCAATCACTGCAACAAGACCGATAACGGTGTAAATTACCACAAACATGCCGTTTAGCTTTTTAACGCCTTCTATACTGTTGCTTGCCTTGAATTTTGAATAATATCGCATATATGCGCTTGTAAATCCAAAGCTTAAAACCCCTAAATAACTTACCACCGACGAAACCAAATTATATAAGCCAAATTCGCTTTGCCCAAGCAGTCTGAGCATATTGGGTGTGTATATTAACGAAATAATATAACCCAGACCCATTGTAAGGTATGACAAAATCACACCCGTTTTTAATTGGTTTGTTTTCATTATGTTAAATCACATCCTTGAGCCCGGTATAAGTCGACAGAGCAAATTATTTAAAAAACTTAACCTCAATAAGGTATGCCAGCAAACCCACTAAAATCGCAGGTATTGTATTTAACACCGTTGCCCGCACAGCCGACCTTTTATCTATTGCTATAAGCGGGAAAAGCGCATCTCCATCTTGCGATATGGCGTTTGCCAGCAACGCCGCAAAAGGTATCAGCCCTTTTGTATACAGTGTAACAAATATTATTTGCGGTCCGCAGCCCGGAATTATTCCAACCAAAACTCCAAGTATCACCGCCGTTAAGCCTTGCTGGCTTAAAAAGGCTGCCGCTATTTGATTGCCGATTGAATGGTCTCCCCTGCCCAAAGCAAGAATAAAAAGTTCGTATGCCAAATACGCAAAAAACACCCACATTCCCACAAATGCCGTATCCTGAGCATTGTGAATAATTGTTTCTTTGAAGCTTAGCAGCTTTAACTCCGATTCTTCATGGGTGTCGTCGCAAATAAATTTTTTGCCCATCACCATCATAATAATAGACAAAAGGGTGCCCGCAATTCCCACAATTGTTCCTAAATTCGGGATTGAGAATGCATTAAGGTCTACTTGAAACAAATCCATAATTCCAAATATAAACCCAATTAGAATAACAGCCCAGTAAAGCGGATATGCGCCATGCGTAAACCGGTATCCCAACGTTCCGGGTTCTTGATGACCTTTTATGCAATGATGGAGTATGTAGTCAATCTCATCTCCTTCGGCATGTCCTATATGCACAGGTGTGTCATCGCCTTGTTCTGATTGCGCCATCAAAGGCTTACGGGCTATTTCCTTCTTTTTTTGTTTATTTGCTTTTCTTAATTCTATGCCTTCCAAAAGCCCTGCTCCAAGGTCATAATGGTCAACCAAGTAACCGGTTGCCACCGCCACGATAAAAGAAAAAATGCTGACCCAAATATACTGCACAGGCATTACCGACATAAGAACAAAGGCAGAGTCGCCCATTGTTGCGATAAGGGTTGCCACCACCGTTCCGAAGCTGACAGTTCCTTTCGGAAACAGCGGCATTACAAAAATTGCGCCGCCGCACCCCGGGGTAAGCCCTAAAAACGAGCCGATTATAGGCTGTGTTTTTTTAGATTTTTCTATTTTTTTAACCAAAGCCCCCGACACCTTAAAATCAATATACCCAAAAATAATCAACACCGCACCGACAAAACCCGTTACCTGTATAAATGAATTTTCGGCGCTAAAAACAATCAGCCGCAGTATTTCTTTCATCAAAACCATAAAAACACTCCTAATCTAAAAAACATTGTAACATAATTCGATATTATTTTCAATAACACCTTTACTAAAAATAACGGGGAAAAAAACAGCCCTTCTATGGCGTTACCATAGAAAGGCGCATAAAGTAGCAGTGTCGCGCATTTTTAATGACGACTTGCATGTTAAAATGACCATGTATAAAGGCTCTGTTTTATTGATGTTTTGAGAATTACTCCTCCGGTTCGGACGGTTTTTCCTCTTTTGGCATAATAAGCCCGTCAATAAAGATGTTCACTTCAAGCACTTCAAGCCCGGTCATTGTTTCAACCGCTTTCTTTACCTTTTCTTGAACTTCCCATGCAACATCCGGTATTTTGCACCCATATTCAACCACAAGCGATATGCCGATGGAGGTTGTTGTTTCTTCAAGCTCCACCCTAACGCCTTTTGCCAAGCTTTTTTTACCCAAAAGCTCTGCAATGCCGCTTGCGAAGGTGTTGCTCATTCCCGCAACCCCGCTCACTTCACTTGCTGCAATACCTGATATGATTGCCACTACCTCTTCCGAAATTTTTATGTTGCCCATTGGTTGTTCAATTTTTTGTTCTTCGCCCATGTATATAACTCCTTTCTCATTGGTATTATGGAAATATTAAATAATATGGCGCCAAGCCTTTACATTATTATATGACATATACCCATATTATTGTACCAGTTTTGTTATTTTATTTCAACTATTTTTATTTTATCCGCCGCAATCTTTGCATTTTCCATAACCAATTCTTTAATTTGCGCCGCTTGACCGGGGGTCAGCCCCATTGTTTTTACCACAATGTTTGCCGCCCCTTCGGATATATATACTATTGCATCTTCAAAACCTTTTGCCTTTATCAGCCCTTCTAAAAGCGCCTCCGTTTCAATTGCTTTTGCAGAGGCGGTAAGCTCCTTTTGCGCATCCTCTTTTACCGCCGCCGTGTTGGAGCTGTCTTTTGACACTTCCCGATACACTTCCATTGCAGCGCTTCTGCTTTTTTCTTTTTCATGGCGCGAGAGGGCGAAATATTCGTCCCCTTGCGAAGCCGAAAGCGGCGGCGCCTCTTGCTGCAAGTCTATTTCACCCGACACAGGAATTGCATCTTCGTCCTTATGCGTAATGTTTATATATCCTGCCACCGCTATAAGTATTACAAGCGACAAAAGCGTTACCTGCCTTTTCCCGAAACCTTTAAAATTAAACTTTTTCATACTTTATTTCACTCCCTTTTTGATAAAAACTTCAATCTTATGCGGTCCGATGCCAAGCACCGCCGCTGCTGCATTGCATATTCTGCCTTTTATTTCAGGGCTTTGCACACCATGCGCAACAATTATCACTCCCTCCGCCTCGTTATTTTTACTTGTTATCATAACCTCAACGCCGCCCACCCCATCTATTTGACCAAGGATGCGGGCAAGCCTTTTTTCATTATACGAATCAAAGCTTTTAAAGTTTTTACCGCCCGAGGGCGCCGCCGCTATTAAAATCATAATACCCACACAGATAAACACCGCATATTTGGCGTTTTTACCTTTTAAAAGCTTATCTATTGCTTCGTTTATATCAATCACCCACTTTATCTGAAGGTATTTCCAAATAGTTTGCTATTTTCTCCTTTTTTTCCGCCGCAACAACATAAATAATTTCAACCGGGTTTTCAGGATTTACAATTATTTTGATTTTTTCAACGCCTATCGCGTTTTTAACCTGCTGTTCAAGCCGCTGCACATATATATCTTTATAATCAAAAACCGCATAATCATGTTGCCCGCCGGGCGCAATGTTCGGGATTTCCAAAGTTTTTGCACCAAGCAGCGGCTTCACCATAAGCGCAATAACGATAAGCCCAACGGCAAAACGAACATATTTTTTTATCTCTCCGCCCGGCAATAAATGCTCGGCGAAGCTTGAAAAAATAATAATTGCGATAATACCTTTTACCCAAAGCGTTATACCGCTCATTCCATCACCTGCCAAACAGCGCCGCATTGTTGCCCGCACCGATAATAATTGTTAAATTAACAACAAATAAAATCATGACAGACAAAACAAGGGCAAAAATTAGGGTGACCGCCCCCGCAACAACACTAAGCATATCAACAATTCGTTTGTCGGAAATCGGCTCTGCCAATGCCGCTGTTAAATAAAACATTGATGCCTGCGCCGCAAGCCTTAATAGCGTTGCGCTGCAAATTGCTATGATGGAAACAAGCCCTGCCACCCCAACGGCATTTTTTAACGATGTAAAGCAGGCAAACACCAAATCCAGCGTTTCGGACAGCACGCTGCCAACAACCGGCACGAAAGCGCCCATTGCATATTTTGCCGTTTTGACCGAAATTCCATCCACCACCGGCATCGCAACGCTTTGCAGCGATATAATGCCGACAAAAACGGCAAGCGCTGCACCAAGCGCCCATTTTGTCGCGTTTGAAAAAAGCTTTGCAAGGCGTCCCACCGAATTTTGCTCGCTCACACACCCAGCAATGCCAAGCGCGGTTGAAATTAGGATAAAAGGCATCAAAATATTTTTGGCAAGCAGTGAAACCGTATTGGAGCACGCAACCAATGTGCCGTGAAACACCCCGGCGCTCATCACTGCGCCTCCGGCGGCAAGCATTGACAATGTAACGGGGATAAGCGCATTTACAAAAAACACTATATCGTCCAAAAGGTCGGCGGCAGAGTTTGCCAAGCTTATAAAAGCATTTACCGCAACAGCCGTAACAAGGAAAAAGCAAGCAAAAAAGGCTGCTCCCGCCGGACCTCCCGACCCAAAGCTTTTTTGCAAATTTTCTACAAGCGAACAAATAAACGCCAATGCTATAAGGCTTGTCATTATTTTAACGCTTATAAAGAGCTCCTTGCAGTAAAAAGCAAAAGCCCTTTTTAAAATAACCGATATATCCCACTTCCAGCCGCCCAAAGCAAGAGATTTCGTCATCTCCTTAATGTCAAAGCGCGGGACTATTTCGTTAAAATTTTTATTTTTAACCTTTTCAAGCTGTTGCGCCAACTCGCTTATGCCGCTTTGTTCAATTTGGCTGTTTATTATACTTTCTGTTTCATTCGCGCAAACGGTAATCGGTAAAAGCAAAAGTAAAACCAACAACATCTTTTTCATGGCAATATCCCCGAAATTAAATTTATAACGGCAAACATCAACGGCGCCGACATTAGTATTATGCTTATTCTGCCTGCAAATTCAACCTTCATTGCTATCGCTTTTTCCCCGGCGTCTTCACATATTGACGAGGCAAACTGCGTCAAATATGCAACGCCTATTATTTTTATAATCAGCGTTACGTAAACCGAATCAATGCCCATTTCGTTTGCCGAAAGCAGCATGGTGTCTATCACCGCTGCAATGTCGTCTTTAATCATCATCATGATGATAACAAAGCATGCGATTGCAACGCCGATGCAATATTCGGGCTTAATATGCCGCAACACCACCGACACCGCCGCCCCTATGACGGCAACTGCCGCAACCTTTATCATCATAGCCCGAACAGCGATTTAATTGTTGTAAACAACAGGCTTATTTGCGGCAGCAGCATAAACAGCACCACCACCAGTCCGGCAAGCGAGGTCATTAGCGCCAACTCCTCGTGCTTTGAGTTTTTAAGCAGTTGGTAAAGCACCGCGGTTATTATTCCGATTGCTGCAATTTTATAGATGATATCAATATCAGTACCCATATTACCCTCCGACTCATAAAAATAGTATTGCGGTAAATATACCTCCGATAACGCCAAGACTGCGGTATAAGCGTGCAAATTTTATTTCGTCATCCAACGCCTGCCGCTCGCAAATATCCAACTTTGAAGATGTAAGCTCGATATTTTCTATCTGCCCGACAACATCGCTTGTGCCAAGCAATTTTCCAAAAGTGTTTAATATGTATATTTCTTCGCTTTTTAATGATAAATCTTTTTTAACGGTCGAAACGGTTGTTTCCCACACTTCATCGGCATATCTGCCGCCTTCTTTCATTGCCCCGCCCGCCTTGATGAAAATGTGCCTTATTGATGTTTTGAGGTTTTGCCCCACCTTAGCAAGCGCCTGTGGAAGGGGTGTTTTGCAAAACCCAATTTCCCCCTTTAACGCTACAAGCGCCGTTTGAAACTCGCGTATTTCCCTCACCCGCCGTGTAAAGCGCGCCGCCTCGTCAAAGCCTATTTTTGCCGCACACATTACAATTACCACACATCCTAAAATCTTTTGTAACACCCTTTTCCACCCCCCTTTAAGATATATTATTATGCTTTGTCCGCTTTTAGAACAGAAATTTAAAGGGTTATACTTTCTATTGTTCCAACACCCTTTTTTCGGCTAAGCGTTATAACGCAGTTGAATTCTTCCATAACGGAAGGCGCTTTTATTCTTCGTTTTACCTGCTCGGCGCTGTCTCCGTGCGCCGTTGCAATAATTTTTACGCCGCATGAGAGCGCTTTATGTATCGCCTCGGTGTCGGTATGCGCTATTTCGTCTGTTATTATAACGTCAGGCGACATGCTCCTTAGCATAAGCGGAATGCCGATTGATTTTGGACAAAGGTCTAAAACATCCGTCATTTCGCCTACATCATGCTGTGCAACACCCCCTCTTACAGCCGCAATCTCACCTCGCTCATCTATTATTGACACCTTGAAAGTTTCGCCAAGCTGCCGCGCTACATCCCTTATTATTGTTGTTTTTCCGCATTGAGGCGGAGATACTATAAGGGTGTTGCACAAACTGTTTTTTGTTATGTACGGCATTATTTTATCTGCCGCGCCCTTTACCTGACGGGCTATCCTAAAATTCAGACCGCTCATTTGAGTTATATTTATAATTTTATTGCCGTCTAAAACCGCCCTGCCGCAAAGCCCAACCCGATGTCCGCCTTCCAGGGTAATAAAACAATTTGTTATTTCGTCAATGTATGCATAAACGGAAGAGCGGCTTATTATTTGAACCGTCTGTTCAATTTCTTTTTGTGAAACAACATATGGCAAAACAGAATTTAAACCGCCGTCACAAAGCGCAAGCCTTTTGCCGGCACGAAGCCGCACCTCCTCCAAAGTTGAAAAAGACACATCTTGCAGCCGCTGTGCAATTTCAGGCGGTAAATTGTTAAGAATTATCCGTTTTGCCATCATGTTTTCCACCCCCGATATTTAATATATATACAAACTTGTCCGCTTTTATTACAAACTACTTTTCTTTTGGTTTAAAAATCAAAGCAAATATATACCCAAAAAACATTGCCGCCGATATCCCCGCCGCCGTTGCGGTCAATCCGCCGGTGAAGATTCCCATAAAACCAACGCGGTCAACCGCCTTTTCCACACCCTTGGCAAGCGCATATCCAAACCCGGTAAGCGGTATCGTTGCACCCGCCCCCGCATAATCCACAATCGGCTGATATAAACCCAAACCGGTTAAAAACACCCCCAAAACCACATATAAAACAAGTATCCTTGCCGGCGTAAGCTTTGTTTTATCTATAAGCACCTGCCCTATTGCGCATAAAATTCCGCCTACCCAAAACACATTTAAATAATTCAACTTTAAATCATCCGCCTTTCTTATACTGCTTTTTATTTTGAAACCGAAATAGCCACCGCATGTGCGATTGCAGGGATTGTTTCTCCCTGCTGCACGCTTGTTGTGCTCAGCAACGCTCCTGTTCCAACAAAAAGCACATTCTTTAAGTTGCCCTCTTGCATTTGTTTTAATATATGCCCGCAAAGCACCGCCGCGCTACAACCGCAACCGCTGCCGCCTGCATGAACGTCTTGCTTTTTGGTATCAAATATCATTACCCCGCAATCATTATAATTCTGCCCAAGGGATAAATCATTTTTTTGCGTCAAATCCCGTACAATTGACATTCCGAACGAGCCCAAGTCGCCCGTTGCTATAAGGTCGTAAAATTCCGGCTGTCTGCCGGTGTCACGCAGGTGGGTTATTATGGTATCCGCCGCCGCCGGCGCCATTGCCGCCCCCATGTTGTTCGCATCCTTTATTCCGTTGTCGTTTATTACGCCGGTTGTCAGGTGAGTTATAAACATCCCTTCCCCTTCGTTTGACAGCACCGTCATGCCGCTGCCGGTAACGGTCCATTGCGCTGTTGGGGGGCGTTGCCCGCCGTATTCGAGGGGCAGCCTAAACTGTTTTTCGGCAGATGCAAAGTGACTGCTTGTGCCGCATAAAACATTTTCGGCAAACCCTCCGTCAACCGCAATTGCGCCCAATGAAAGCGATTCCGCCATAGTGGAGCATGCGCCGAAAATGCCGTAAAACGGTATTTGAAGTTCGCGCGCACCAAATGACGAGCAGGTGCATTGGTTTATAAGGTCGCCCGTAAACATCAAGTTAATGTCCGAAATCGACTTGCCCGCCTTGCTGATGGCAAGATTTATTGTTTCCTTCTGAAACTTTGTTTCTGCCTTTTCCCACGATTGCTCTCCCCAATACCCATCGTCAACCGTTGTGTCAAAATCATTGCGCAGCGGACCCTCCGCCTCTTTTTTACCGACAATGCTTGCGTTGCCGATTATTTTAACATCACCTGCCATTTGTACCGTTTGTTTACCAAGCCTCTTTTGCGCTTTCATACAGCCACCTCATTTTTCATATATGTTTTTTTAATGCTATCGGGTTATTTCAAAATTAAAAATAGTTTTATTGACTGTGCTTTGTAATTATGATAAAATTTGCTTATGCTAATTTGCTTTAAAAATAATGGTATTTGCACTTGTTGATTGGGAGGCGTTTTTTTTGAATTTAATTGTTGCGGTTGACCAAAACTGGGGAATAGGCTGTGACGGCAAGCTGCTTGCTTCAATCCCGGAGGATATGGCATTTTTCCGTCAAAAAACGCTTGGCAAAGTGGTTGTTATGGGGCGCGCAACATTGCAATCGTTGCCCGGCGGCGCGCCGCTTAAAAACCGCACAAATATTGTGATGTCGCAAAACCCTTTATTTAAAGCAAGCGGGGCAATCGTGTGCAACAATTCCGAAACACTCTTAAAACAATTAAAGCAATACAGCGCTGACAACATATTCATTATCGGCGGGCAGGAAATTTATAAATTACTGCTGCCTTTTTGCAAAAGGGCATATGTCACGAAAATTTATAAAAGCTTTTCCGCAGACAAACATTTTCCGAACCTTGATTTGGCGGAAAACTGGAGTGTAGCGGAAAAATCCCATTTAAAAACTTATAACGACACCGAATATACCTTTTTGACATACACAAATTCTTTGCCTTAAGCATGGGGGAGTTGAACCCTATCAGTATTATTTCGTAAATTCCGCTCTATATTCAACAAAACTGCTTTTTTGACCAATTTGCGCAAAATGGGTTTGTTTTATTATGCTCAAACAAATAAACAAAAAGACTTGCATTGTTGTGAAAACTAAGTTATAATATTAATAATGAGAAGTAAACGGCAAGGAGTGGGCACAATCCCACTCTTTCGTTGTATTTTATAGTTAAATTCAAAAGCATAACATATTAAATAGATGGATAGCGCAAATTCCCTATTTGATTTTAACAGATAAGGAGAGGTTTCAAAAAAATGAACGGAGACTTTTTGGTTTTACTTGATGAGTTTGAAAAAGAGAAGGGTATTAGTAAAGACATTCTTATTGAAGCGCTTGAAGCGGCGCTTGTTTCGGCATACAAAAGAAATTATGGTTCTAATTACTCGGCAAGAGTGCAAATAGACCGTCAAACAGGCGGCATGAGGGTGTTTTTACAAAAAAAAGTGGTTGAAATGGCTGACGACTCGGTGTCACAAATTTCTTTGGCGGAGGCTAAAAGAATAAACTCGGCTTATGAAATAGGGGATATTGTGGAGGAGGAAACCGTTCCGCAAACCTTTAGCAGAATTGCAGCCCAAACTGCCCGACAAGTGGTGACGCAGCGCATACGCGAGGCGGAAAGAGGAATGCTTTATGATGAATTTGCCAGCAAGGAAAACGACATTATCACAGGCATAGTTCAGCGGGTTGAAAAGCGAAATATTATGATTGATATAGGAAAAACAGAGGTTATGCTTGCACCGCAAGAGCAGGTAAGCTCGGAAGTTTACCAGCAGGGACAAAGGATAAAGCTTTATGTGGTTGAAGTTCAAAAAACAACAAAAGGCCCGCAAATTTTGCTTTCCAGAACGCATCCGGGGCTTGTTCGTCGTCTTTTTGAATTGGAAGTGCCGGAAATAAAAAATGGCACGGTAGAGATAAAAGGCATTTCACGAGAAGCCGGTTCACGCACAAAAATTGCTGTTGCAAGCAATGACCAAAATGTTGACCCAATCGGCGCTTGCGTTGGGCATAAAGGGATAAGGGTGCAAAAAATTGTAGAGGAATTAAAAGGCGAAAAGCTTGATATTATCAAATATAGTGATAACATAGCGGAATACATCTCGGCGGCGCTTGCGCCGGCAAACGCTTTAAGCGTTAAATTGGATGAAGAAGCCAAAATATGCACCGTTGAGGTTGCGGGGCACCAACTTTCGCTTGCAATAGGAAAGGAAGGGCAAAACGTTCGCCTTGCGGCAAAGCTGACCGGCTGGAAAATTGATATATTAAAAAGCGAATCGCAGCAGGACGATTATGGCGAAGCATAAGATATATGATGAAAAAGGCAATAAGGTAAGTGTTAGGATGTGCATTGCATGCCGACAAAACAAAGTAAAAGATGAGCTTATAAGGGTTGCAAAAACATCAGACGGCATTATTTCGATTGATGTTGACCGTTCGGCAGGCGGCAGGGGCGCATATGTTTGCAATAACGCAAAATGCATTGAAAAAAGCCAAAAACTATCACTCATACAAAAAAACTTGAAGGCTAAAGTTGACAAGGAAATATACGAGGTGTTGTTGGGTATTGAAAGATAATAAATTTTATAGTATGATTGGGCTTGCCGTAAAAGCAGGCAAGGTTGTTTCGGGCGGCGATAATGTGGTTGACGCTGTTCGGGGCGGCAAAGCAAAGCTTGTTTTATTGTCGGAGGACGCTTCAAAGCCGACAATAAAGCGAATTACGGATAAATGCACAAGCTATGGCGTTGATGTTATAAAATGCGGGAGCAAGCAATTATTCGGTAAAATAGCAAGCAAAAATGAAACAGCGGCAATTGCTGTTATTGACAGCAATTTTGCCAATGAGCTCAAACGCATTGGCAAGGAAATTATGGGGGTGTGTGAATGATTAGGGTTAAGGTGCACGAAATTGCAAAATCTCTTGGTTTAAAAAGTACACAGATAGTAGAGGTGTTAAAACAACTGGGTGGGCGTCCTAAAACATATAACAGCTCGCTTGAATCAAACGAGCTTGATATAATATTTGATTACTTAACCCAAAAACATCAGGTTGAGGAATTTACCTTTATTTTAGACAAGATAAAGCAGCAACCTGCCGTTAAAGAGCCTGTTAAGGTGGATGACGATTTATTAAAAGATTTAAATAAACCGATAAAAAAACAAGCAAGATATGTGGATACCAGAACTTCAACCGTTGATTTGGCAAAGTTTGATACCGAAAAAATCGAGGAGCTTGTGCCGGAAGCGGTTGAGGATATTGACACAACGAAAAAACAAAAGATTAAAAAGGGCAGAAGAAGGACAAAATATGATAAACGCCCTGTTGTGGCAGAACAAAAACAACCGAGCGTAAAACAGGAAAAGGAAGAACCCAAAATTATAAATATTACGGACGAAATTTCAGTTGGCGATTTTTCCGAAAAAATAGGACAACAGCCAACAGAGGTAATCAAATGCCTTATGCAGTTAGGGGTTATGGCATCTGTTTCGCAAAGCATAGACTTTGACACCGCAAGCGTTGTGGCGCAAGAATTTAACATTATTTTAGAAAAAGAAATTATAATTACGCCGGAGGAACTTCTTATAAACGATTTTGAGGATACGCCGGAACAGCTTTCCCCTCGCGCACCCGTTGTTGTCGTTATGGGTCATGTTGACCACGGTAAAACCAAGCTTGTTGACTATATCAGAAAAGCTAATGTAATTGACACCGAGGCAGGCGGTATAACCCAGCATATCGGCGCATACAGAGTTCGTGTAAACAATAAAAACATTACCTTCCTTGACACGCCGGGGCATGAGGCTTTCACCTCTATGCGCGCAAGAGGGGCGCAAGTCACCGATATAGCAATACTTGTAATTGCGGCGGATGACGGCGTTATGCCGCAAACAGTTGAAGCCATTAACCATGCAAAGGCGGCAGGCGTCAATATTATTGTTGCAATTAATAAAATTGATAAAGAGCAGGCAAACCCCGAAAATGTAAAGCAACAGCTTACGGAGCATGGGCTTGTTCCGGAAGAATGGGGCGGCGAAACCATTTGCGTTCCCATCTCGGCGCTAAAAGGACAAAATATAGATACGCTTTTGGAAATGGTATTGCTTGTTGCGGATATGAAGGAACTGAAAGCAAACCCAAACCGTGCCGCAAAGGGCGCTGTTATCGAGTCGCGCTTGGATAAAAATAAAGGTGCGGTGGCAACGCTTTTGGTGCAAAACGGAACGCTTAAAACGGGTGATATTTTATTTGCGGGAACATCCATGGGTAAAGTTCGCGCGATGATTGACGACACCGGCAAGCGCATTACCAAAGCAGGTCCGGGAATGCCAGTTGAAATAATGGGGTTAAACGAAGCGCCTGATGCGGGCGAGTTGTTTTATGTTATGGATGATGAGAAAAAGGCGCGAACGATAGTCGACGGACGAAAACAACTGCAAAAGGAAAAACACAGCCAATCGCCGCAACAAATTGTTTCGCTTGATTCGCTGTTCGACCAAATAAAGCAGGGGCAAATAAAAACGCTTAACCTTATTATAAAAGCGGATGTTCAAGGCTCGGCAGAAGCAATAAGCCAATCCCTTTTAAAGCTAACTAACGAAGAAGTGCGAATAAACATTATACATGCCGGCGTGGGCGGAATCACCGAATCGGACATACTGCTTGCATCCGCATCAAATGCCATAATTATAGGCTTTAATGTTCGGCCTAACGCCATAATAGTGGAATCGGCATCTATGAAAAATGTTGAAATCCGTTTATATAGAGTTATATACCAAGCAATAGAAGAAATAGAGGCGGCAATGAAGGGTATGTTGGACCCTGTGTATCGCGAAAAGGTGCTTGGGCACGCTGAAGTTAGGCAAACCTTTAAGGTTTCCGCAATCGGAACAATTGCGGGCTGTCATGTAACGGACGGAAAAATCATCCGCAACAGCGAAGTGCGGGTTGTTCGCGACAGTATTGTAATTCATGAGGGTAAGTTGGATTCGCTCAAACGCTTTAAGGATGACGCAAAAGAAGTTTTGGCAGGTTACGAATGCGGCATGGGGCTTGAAAAGTTCAACGATATTAAAGAAGGGGATGTTATCGAAAGCTTTATTATGGAGGAAATCCCTAAATAATGCAAAAGGCGGTGCATAAAGATGAGCGCTAACAGAATCAACCGAATAAATGAAGAAGTAAAAAAAGAGGTCAGCGCTATAATAAGGCAGTTAAAAGACCCCAGAATAGCGCAAATGACAAGCGTTGTTGGTGTTGATGTAACAAAAGACATGAAATGGTGCAAAATATATGTAAGTGTGCTTGGTGATAGCACGCAGCAGCAAAATACAATTGATGGGCTTAAAAACGCTGCCGGCTTTGTGCGCAAAGAAATAGGGAGCAGGATAGGTTTGCGCTATACGCCGGAGGTTATTTTTAAGCTTGACCACTCCATTGAGCACGGCGCTCATATTAATAAGATATTAGATAAAATAAACAAAAACGGAGGGGGCAATGTTTAAAGATATATCGCCAATATTAAAAAAAGGGGAAAAGTTCATCATTTTGCCCCATAAAAATGCGGACGGTGATTGCTTGGGCTCTGCATTTGCCCTTAAGCTGATGTTAGAGCATCTGGGTAAACACGCTGTTGTTGTGCCCGAAGAAGATAACCCGCTGATATGCAGCTTGCTTTACGGTACAAAGCAAGCTAAAATGCCGCAATTCGACATTGTGATTGCGGTGGATTGCGGGGACATCTTTCGGCTGGGCAGCCGTGCTGAAATTTTTGAACAATGTGCGGAAACAATAAATATAGACCATCATAACACCAATACAAGGTTTGCAAAATATAATTGCATTAATGAAAATGCAGCGGCAACAGGTGAAATTATATTCCACTTGGCTGAATATATGAAAATTCCCCTCACAAAGCAAATAGCCAACAATTTATATGTTGCCATATCAAGTGACACAGGTTGTTTTTCGTTTAGCAGCACCACCGCGAATACATACCGAATTGCAGCAAGTTTGGTTGAAACGGGAATTAATCATGCGCATATAAACGAAGTTTTATTTGAAAAAAAGTCTAAACCCAAAATTATGATTATGCGCGATGCTTTTAATTCTTTTAAAACCTATTGCGAAGGCAAGGTTGCAATAGTCAGCGTTACAAAAGAGCAAATTTTGAAAGCGGGCGTGTCGGAAGAAGAAGCGGGCGGGCTTATCAATATTCCTCGAAGTTTGGAAACAGCTTTGGTTGCGGTCAGCCTTAGGGAATCGGTGCATGATAACAATGTTAAAGTCGGTTTTCGTTCAAACACCGTTA